>Ga0208898_1000062_pt1 | contig 140273 bp, 142 predicted proteins | sample VirMetDEL_Mar_4_FD_184513 | JGI IMG/M metagenome (GOLD analysis project Ga0208898, IMG submission 184513) | Aqueous microbial communities from the Delaware River and Bay under freshwater to marine salinity gradient to study organic matter... | ecosystem: Environmental > Aquatic > Marine >...
GCGAGCAGGCTTCGGCCATCGAGGAGGTCAATGTCGGCGTGCGGCAGATGGACGAGATGACCCAGCACAATGCGGCGCTGGTCGAGGAGATCAATGCCGCCATCGAGCAGACGGAAAGCCAGGCCGGCGAACTCGACGAGATCGTGGCGGTATTTGCCACGGGCGGCGGATCGAGCAGTGCGGTCATGGCGCGGGCCGCGGTCGCCGGCCGGCCGGCGGCAAGGCCCGTGGCCAGACCGGCCGCCCCGGTGGCGCGCAAGGCCGCGGCGCAGTATCTCAGCCAGGGCAATGCCGCGGTCTCGACCGACTGGAACGAATTCTAGTCCATCGGGCAGAGCTGAATCGGACGGTGGCGGCCAGGATTGCCTGGCCGCCATTTTCATTGCCGGCGCGCGCGCCCGGGGGCGCTATGGTTAATGAAAAAGCAAGGCACCCGGGCGCACAGTGAAAACCCGACGCCCCTGCATCAGACACGACGCTGCAGAGGGTGACCGCCAACAATTGCTGCGATGGCATTGACCATCGCAATCACACACGACCGAGCTGCCCGGCCCTCATTGTGGCAGAGAGAGACCGTCGATGACTCAGCTCAAGATTGCCTTCAAACTGCCCGCCACGGTGGTTGCCATTTCGCTGCTCGCCGGGGCAAGCGTGGGTCTGGCGGCCTATCTGGTCAGCAGTACCACGGTGACGCAGCAGGCCGAGCAGCGCCTCGATGCGGCGGCGGACAATGCCAGCACCGTGCTGTCGGCCTATCTGGCCGAGGTCGCCGCCGACCTGACGCTGTTTGCCGGGCGCGCCGACACGGTCAGCGCGCTCGACCAGCTGACCGGCGCGGTGCACGGGCTGCAGGCAGGCGGCGATCCTGTCGATCTGATGCAGGATGCCTATATCACGCAGAATCCGCATCCGGCCGGCGAAAAGCTGCTGCTCGATGCGTCCAGTCTGCTGCCCGAATACGATCGGGTGCATGCGGCGGTGCATCCCGACCTGCGCAAGCTGCTGCTCAATCGCGGCTATTACGACATCTTCCTGTTCGATGCCGAGCTGACCAATGTCTATACCGTCTACAAGGAGGCCGATTTCGCCACCAGTTTCAAGGATGGCGGCGGTCCCTGGTCCGACAGCGATCTGGGCGCGGTCGCGCGTGCCGCGCTGGCCAGCCCGGATGGCACGATCATCCTGTCCGATTTCGTGCCCTATGCGCCCAGTGCCGGCGCGCCGGCCAGTTTCATGGCCACCCCGATCTATCGTGATGGCGCCATTGACGGGGTCATGGCCGTTCAACTGCCGACCCAGCGGATCGACGAGGTGCTGGCGCGGGTCAAGGGATTGGGCGCAAGCGGCGAGGTCTTCCTGATCGGCGCCGGTGGCATGGTGCACAATGATTCCCCGCTGACCCAGGATGAGGATGCCGGCAATCTGGTGCTGCAGGGGGAGGTGATCACCAATGCCCTGGGGGGTGCCAGGGGGCAGGGCGATATCGAGTATCGTGATGGCGCGCTCTATCGGGCCGCCGCCGAGCCGATCGTCTTTGCCGGCGTCGACTGGGCCGTGGTGGCGCTGGAAAGCCAGGCTGCCATCCTGGCGCCGGCGGCCGACCTGCGCAACACTATCCTGGCCATCGGCGCGCTGATGCTGGCGATCGCGGCGGCTGTCAGCATCGTCTTCGCCCGCACGGTGACGCGCCCGGTTTCGCGCCTGACCGATGCCATGACCGACATTGCCCAGGACAATTTCGACCTGGCAGTGCCCGGGCTCGAACGGGCCGACGAACTGGGCTACATGGCCGAGGCGGTCGAGGTGTTCCGCAACAATGGCATCAAGATGCGCGACCTGCGGAGCGCGGAGCTGGACATGAGCCAGGAGCGGGCCGGACAGGTCCAGGTGATCCAGGCGCTGCAGCGCGATATCGGCGTGGTCGTGGCCGCCGCACTGGAGGGGGATTTTTCCCAGCGGCTGGCGGCCAACCAGAACGATGCCGATCTGCGGCAGCTGGCCGAGAACGTCAATGCGCTGGTGGCCTCGGTCGACGATGGCCTCAAGGCCACCGGCACGGTGCTGGCCGCGCTGGCCCGGGCGGATCTGGGCGAGCGCATGACGGGCAGTTTCCGGGGCGCCTTCGACCAGCTCAAAGCCGATACCAATGCGGTGGCCGAGCGGCTGAACGACATTATCGGGCAGTTGCGCGACACCTCGGGCGCGCTCAAGACCGCCACGGGCGAAATCCTCTCCGGCGCCAATGACCTGAGCGAACGCACCACGCGGCAGGCGGCGACCATCGAGAAAACCTCCGCGACCATCGAGCAGTTGAGCCGGCGGGTGATGGAGAATGCCGACGAGGCGGATGCTGCCAGCCAGCAGGCCCATGCCGTCTCGGGCGAGGCGGAAACCAGCGGCGCGGTGATGGGGCAGGCCACCGAGGCGATGAACCGGATAACCAGTTCTTCTGCCAAGATCTCCAACATCATCGGCATGATCGATGACATCGCTTTCCAGACCAACCTGCTGGCGCTCAATGCCTCGGTCGAGGCGGCGCGGGCCGGGGATGCGGGCAAGGGCTTTGCCGTGGTGGCGGTGGAAGTCCGCCGCCTGGCGCAGTCGGCGGCCTCGGCTTCGGCGGATGTCAAGGCGCTGATCGAGCAGAGCGCCGTTGAGGTTGCTGGCGGCTCACGGCTGGTTGGCGATGCGGCCGAGCGCCTGGTCAGCGTGCAGCGGGCCATCAAGGCCAATGCCGGCATGCTCGAAGGGATTGCCCGGGCAAGCCGCGCGCAGGCGCAGGCCATCGACGCCGTGACGGTGGCGGTGCGGCAGATGGACGAGATGACCCAGCATAATGCGGCACTGGTGGAAGAGACCAATGCGGCGATCGAACAGACCGAGGCCCAGGCCAGCGAACTCGACCGGGTGATCAGCGTCTTTACCCTGAGTGAGGGGCGGCGCGGGCCGCAGCGGCTCAAGCGCGCCGGATGAGGCGCGCCGGGTCGTCGCGGTCGCTTCCAGGCAAACAAGAGGCACCTTCGGGTGCCTTTTCTTTGCGCTGATGCGGGTCGGCATCCCACCCCGCTATTTCGGCAATAATAAATTCCGCGGAGCAATATTTAATGATCCGTTAAGTACGGAAAGGTACGCTCGAACAGCATTGATCAAGATCAATTCAGGGCGATTGCACCCGGTCTAGTCAGTTGCCGATAATTCACGGGGTCAGCATGGCAAATAAAATTGAACTGCAGGATAGACTTGACTTCATCGGCCTGGACGACGCGGCCCGCAATCGACTGTCCGGGGTGCAGGGCGCCGTCGACAAACACCTGTCCAATGCGCTGGACAAGTTCTACGCCAAGATTCGCACGGTCCCGGCGGTAACGAAATTCTTTGACGGCAAGCCGCAGATGGATCGGGCGCAGTCCAAGCAGATCGGCCACTGGAAGGCCATTGCCGCCGGGCAGTTCGACGACGCCTATTTTGAAGCCAGCAGCAAGGTGGGCCTGCGCCACGCCCAGATCGGTCTTGAGCCGCGCTGGCATATCGGGGGCTATGGCGTGATCGTGGAGACCCTGGTGCAGGGTCTGGTGCATGACATGATGGAAGCGGCGCTGCAGCCGGGGCGGGGCCATTTCGGCAAGAAGGTCCCGGCCTCGCCGGAATCGGTGCTGGCCGCGGCCGACAAGATGGGCGCGGTGCTGACCGACGTGCTCAAATCCATGCTGCTCGATATCGATATCGGGGTATCGGCCTATTTCGAAAAGCTGACAGTGGAAGCCAAGGCGGCCGATGATGCGTCCAAGGCCAAGGTCAGCCGCGCGGTGGAGCTGACGGGCCTGGTGCTGCAGGATCTGGCGCAGGGCGACCTGACCAGCCGCATTACCGAGACCTTCGAGGCCGATTTCGACCAGATCAAGAACGATACCAATGCGGTGGCCGATCGGCTGACCACCATTGTGGGCCAGCTGCGGCAGACCTCGCGCTCGCTGCGCACGGCAACGGGAGAAATCCTGGCTGGCGCCAATGACCTGGCCGACCGGACGACGCGGCAGGCGGCAACCATCGAAGAAACGACGGCCGCCGTCGAGCAGCTGAGCGCCACGGTGATCGAGAACGCCAAGATGGCGGGGGTGGCCAGCGACAAGGCACAGTCGGTGTCGCGCAATGCCACCACGGGCGGGACGGTGATGAACGAGGCCAATGAGGCGATGAGTGCCATCGAGGCCTCGTCCTCGAAGATCTCCAACATTATCGGCCTGATCGACGACATCGCCTTCCAGACCAACCTGCTGGCCCTCAATGCGTCGGTGGAAGCGGCGCGAGCCGGCGATGCCGGCAAGGGCTTTGCCGTGGTGGCCGTGGAAGTGCGGCGGCTGGCGCAGTCGGCGGCCAATGCCTCCTCGGACGTCAAGCAGCTGATCGAGGCCAGTGCGGTGGAAGTGCGCAATGGCACGCAACTGGTGGGCAAGGCGGCCGAAACGCTGCTCGAAATCCTGGGCGGGGCACAGGAAAGCGCCTCGCTGATCGATGCCATTGCCCGCGCCAACCGGCAGCAGTCCGACGCGCTGGGGGAAATTGCCGTCGCGGTCCGGCAGATGGACGAGATGACCCAGCACAATGCCGCTTTGGTGGAAGAGACCAATGCGGCCATCGAGCAGACCGAGGGGCAGGCCGGCCAGCTCGACGATATCGTTGATATCTTCAAGCTGGCGGACGGGGGCATGCATGCCGCCAGCCGCGCACCCGCCCGGGCTGCCAGCAAGCCGGCCAGCCGATCCGGGGGCAAGCCCGCCGGCAAGCCGGCGGTCGCGCTCAAGCAGACCAGCAATCTGGCGCCATCGCCCGACTGGAACGAGTTCTAGCGGCGGCGCCGCCTTGCAGCAGGCAGTGGCCGCGACCCGGCCATTGCCCTGCCGCCGTGAAGCTGGTTGAACTGCGATACCTGCAGGGAGACGGACATGGCACGCATTGGCCTGGTGGCACACGACGACAAGAAGGACGACCTGTGCCAATGGGCGCTGCGCCACCGGCACAAGCTGAGCGAGCATGAACTGTGGGGCACCGGCACCACCGGCAGCCGCATCATCGCTGCCACCGGCATGCCGGTGACGCTGCTCAAGAGCGGGCCGCTGGGCGGGGACCAGCAACTGGGCGCCATGATCGCCGAGCAGCGGCTGGACGTGCTGATCTTTTTCATCGATCCGCTGTCGGCGCAGCCGCATGATGTCGACGTCAAGGCGCTCACCCGGCTGGCGACGCTTTACGACGTGATGTGCGCCAATAACGAGGCCACGGCCAATGCCGTGCTCGCCTATCTGTGAGGACAAGTGCCGGCTTTGGGGCGACGCCCGGTTGACCCTGTGCCCGCCTTATGAGCAGATGCCGCAAAATCGCCCGGATTGAACCGGGCGCCCTTGGCATTCAGGAAACGGGACGGATTTGGTGTCCTCTGACTTGGTTATCGACGTTCGCAACGTCAGCAAACGCTTTGGCGGCCTGACGGCCGTCAACAATTGCTCGCTCTCGGTGCGGCGCGGCTCCGTCACGGGGCTGATCGGCCCCAATGGCGCGGGCAAGTCGACGCTGTTCAACATGGTGGCCGGCAATATCGTGCCCGATAGCGGCGCGGTGATCTTTGACGGCAAGGATGTGACCGGGCTGGAGCCGCACGCGCTGTTCCGCACGGGCATGTTGCGCACCTTCCAGATCGCGCATGAATTCTCCAACATGACGGCGCTGGAAAACCTGATGATGGTGCCGGGCGACCAGCCGGGCGAAAATCTGGGCAATGTCTGGTTCCGGCCGGGCCTCGTCAAATCGCGCGAAACCGCGGTGCGCAAGAAGGCGCTGGACGTCATCGATTTCCTCAAGCTGGGCCATGTGCGCAACGAGCTGGCGGGCAATCTCTCGGGCGGCCAGAAAAAGCTGCTCGAGCTGGGCCGTACCATGATGGTGGATGCCAAGGTCGTGCTGCTCGACGAGGTGGCGGCCGGCGTCAACCGCACGCTGCTCAACGACCTGGCCGCCAATATCGAGCGCATGAACCGCGAGCTGGGCTATACCTTCTTTGTCATCGAGCACGACATGGACCTGATCGGGCGGCTGTGCGACCCGATCATCGTCATGGCGCAGGGCGAAAAGATCGCCGAGGGGCCGATGGCCGAAATCCGCGCCAATCCGGCCATCGTCGAAGCCTATTTCGGCACCCCGGTCGAGGTGGTCTAGATGCGGCTGTATCTGTCCAGAGACCGGTTTCCACCTTTTGGGGAGACCCGTTGATGCCGCTGATCGAACTCAAGCATGTGGTGGCCGGCTATGGCGGTGCGCCGATCCTCAATGGCGTGGACATGGCCATCGAACAGTCCGATATCGGGGTGATCGTGGGCCCCAATGGCGCGGGCAAGTCGACCACGCTCAAGGCGATTTTCGGCCTGCTCAAGGTCACCGGCGGCACCATCACCTTTGACGGCGAGGACGTCGCCAATTCGCTGCCCGACAAGCTGGTGCCCAGGGGCCTGAGCTTCGTGCCGCAGGAAAAGAACGTCTTCACCTCGATGAGCGTCGAGGAAAACCTGGAAATGGGCGCCTTCACCCGGCGCGACGATTTCAGGGGTACCATGGACTGGGTCTACCAGATGTTCCCGGTGCTGGCGGAAAAGCGCCGCCAGCCGGCCGGCGAGCTGTCGGGCGGCCAGCGGCAGATGGTGGCCATGGGCCGCGCGCTGATGAGCAAGCCGCGCCTGCTGATGCTTGACGAACCCTCGGCCGGACTGTCGCCGCGCTATGTCATCGAGATTTTCGAGACCATCGTGCGCGTCAACCAGGAAGGCGTGGCGATCCTCATGGTCGAGCAGAATGCGCGCCAGGCGCTGGCCTTTGCCAGCAAGGGCTTCGTGCTGGCCCAGGGGCAGAACCGTTTCACCGGCACGGGCGCCGAGCTCATTGCCGATCCCGATGTCGCCAAAAGTTTTCTCGGGGGCTGAGCCGTGACCGAACTGATCTTCTTCATCAATCAGGTGGTGATTTCCGGCGCGGTGCTGGGCTGCATCTATGCGCTGGGCGCGGTCGGCATCACGCTGATCTTCGGCATCCTGCGCTTTGCCCATTTTGCCCATTCCGAACTGATGACCTCGGGGGCGTTCTTTGCCTTCCTGCTGGCGGCGCTGTTTGCCAGCTGGGGCATTGTCACGCCGATCCCGACCGGGTTCGTGGTGCTGCCGCTGGCCATGGTGCTGTCGGCGATCTTCGCGCTGGGCATCGACAAGGGCTTTTACGCGCCACTGCGCCAGCGCGGCGCCAGGCCGGTGATCCTGCTGATCGCCTCGATCGGCGTGACGCTGATGATCCAGGGGCTGATCCGGCTGTTCTTCGGCGCCGGCAGCTATTCGTTCTTCGAGAACGAGACCAAGGACGTGTTCCGCGTGGATACCAGCTTTCTCGGCTCGACCCGGCCGCTGGTGATCACCGAGCCGCAGCTGCTGATGATCGTGGTCACCATCATCTCGGTGCTGGCGCTGCATTTCTTCCTGACCCGCTCGCGGCTGGGCAAGGCGATGCGCGCCATGGCCGACAATGCCGATCTGGCCCAGGTCTCGGGCATCAATACGGCGCTCGTCGTGCGGGTGACCTGGATCGTCGCCGGGGCGCTGGCCTGCATGGCCGGCACCATGCTGGCGCTGGACGTGACGCTCAAGCCCGATCTGGCCTTCAACATCATCATCCCGATCTTTGCCGCCGCCATTGTCGGCGGCCTGGGCCAGGCCTATGGCGCCATTGCCGGGGGGCTGCTGATCGGCTTTGCCGAATCGCTGGCGGTGTTCAACTGGACCATGGTGCTGCGCCCGCTCAATGGCGTGCTGCCGGAGGCGCTGCAGCTGCCGGCGACGCTGGCCCTGGTGCCCACCGAATACAAGCTGACCGTGGCCTTCGTCATCCTTGTCGTGGTGCTGCTGGTGCGGCCGACCGGCATTTTCAAGGGAGCCTCGTCATGATCGCGCGCTCGCTCAGCCTCTTTGCCGGCCTCTTCGCGCTGATCCTGGTGATCGGCTGGCTGATGGGCGTGCCCTTCACCTCATCGCGCCTCGTCGAGGCCACCGCCTATGCGCTGATCGCGCTGGGCCTCAATATCCAGTGGGGCTATGGCGGGCTGTTCAATTTCGGCGTCATGGGCTTTCTGATGCTGGGCGGCTTTGCCGTCACCTTCATCTCCTATCCGATCAATCCCAGCTTCTGGGGCTCGGATGGTCCCTGGATGCTGGGCCGGGCGGCAATCGCCTTCGGCGCCGGCGCGCTGCTGGTCTATGCTGCGCGGCAGAGCCATCGCCTGGGGGTGACCGGCGGCTGGAAGAGCTTTGTCATCGTGCTGGCCTGGTTCGTCGCCTATTGCCTCTATCGCAGCCAGATCGATCCGGCTGCCGCCTATATCGAAACCACGGCCGGCTTTGTCGGCGGGCTGGGCATCAATCCGGTGTTTGGCTGGCTGTTCGGCGGCGTGCTGGCCGCCGGCGTCGCCCTGATCGTGGGCAAGATCGCCCTGGGGCTGCGCACCGATTACCTGGCCATCGCCACGATCGGCATTTCGGAAATCATCCGGGCGCTGGTCAAGAACATGGACTGGCTGACGCGCGGCACCCTGACCGTGTCGCCGATTCCCTGGCCGACGCCACTGCCGCAGGAATACCAGGCCAGCGGTTCCGACCAGCTCAGCTCGCTGATCCTGGCGCGCGGCGGCTATCTGGCGCTGGCCCTGCTGGTGCTGGCCGCGGCCATGTGGCTGGTCAGCCGCGCCTATGCCGGGCCCTGGGGGCGGATGATGCGGGCCATTCGCGACAACCATGTCGCGGCGGCCTCGATGGGCAAGGATGTCAAATCCCGCCAGCTCGAGATCTTCGTGCTCGGCTCGGTGCTGATGGGCATTGGCGGGGCCATGCTGGTCAGCTTCACGCAGATCTTTGATCCCAGCAGCTATCAGCCGATCAACCACACCTTCCTGATCTGGGTGATGATCATTGTCGGCGGCGCCGGCAATAACTGGGGCGCAGTGTTCGGGGCGGTGCTGATCTGGCTGGTCTGGGTGATTTCCGAACCGCTGGCCAAGACCATCTTCGAAACGGCCAGCTACTGGTCGACCAGCGTGGGCTGGCCGCAGATTCCCGACATCGAGTCGCGCTCGGCCCAGATGCGGGTCTTCGTGCTGGGCCTGGTCATCACCGTTGCCCTGCGCTACGCGCCCAAGGGGCTGATCCCGGAGACGGTGCGGCGCGAGGGCTGAGCGGTGATGGTTCAAGTGGCCGTGTACCCAGTAAGACCGCTTCGCGGTCCGATGAGACCCTGTTCCATACGGCCTGGTTTCTGGAATCACTGCTGACCGAGTCGGTGATCGTCGGTGTCATGCGATCCCGGCAGCGCCTTTGTGCCGGCCCGGTGAGTCCGCTGCTGCTGGGAACGTCAATTGCCGCCGGCCTGGCGGCACTGGCCTTGCCCTATCTGCCCCTGGCGGCGCCGAGGGGCTTCCAGCCCCTGCCGTCGGCAATATTGTTGGCGCTTGTTGGCATGGTGCTGGCCTAGGCCCTGGCCTCCGAAGTCCTCAAGACGCGGCTCGGTGCGTTCACGCCCCGCCGGAATCCCGGGACGAGTAATGCCCGCCTGCAGGAATAGGCGAAGGAGCTGCACTATTGACCCAGGTCAACCGGCCGGGGCGCAGCACTGCTAGATTTGACATGATCGGGAGCGGTACATGAACAAGCGGCAGCAATACAACCTCTGGTATATCGTCGGCGCCTTGCTGTTGCTCTTGGCGTTCCAGCTCTGGATCGGCTACCGGACGGTCACCGCGGTGACCTATACCGACCTGCTGGGCTATCTCAGGGACGGCAAGATTGCCGAGGTGTCGATCACCGAGTCGCTGATCGAGGGACGGTTCAAGTCACCCGAAAACGGTGCGGACTACTTCGTTACCCGCCGTGTTGATCCGGACCTGGTCAAGACTTTCGCCGAGGCCGGCGTGACCGTGAACGGCGACAGCGACAGCAACTGGCTGACCACCATCCTCTCCTGGATAGTCCCCATGCTGGTGCTGGGGGGCTTCTGGTTCTTCATCTTCCGCGGCATGGCCGAGCGGGGGGGCATCGGGGGGCTCACGGCGATCGGGCAGTCCAGGGCCAGGATCTATGTGGAGACCAAGACCGGTGTCAGCTTCGGCGATGTCGCCGGGATCGACGAGGCCAAGACCGAACTGCAGGAGATCGTGTCCTTTCTCAAGGAAAAGGACAAATATGGTCGGCTGGGTGCCCGCATCCCCAAGGGCGTGCTGCTGGTGGGCCCGCCGGGAACGGGCAAGACGCTGCTCGCCCGCGCCGTGGCCGGGGAAGCCGGGGTACCGTTCTTTTCCATCTCGGGCTCGGAGTTTGTCGAGCTCTTTGTCGGCGTCGGCGCCGCACGCGTCCGGGATCTGTTCGAGCAGGCGCGCAAGGCCGCGCCCTGCATCATCTTCATCGACGAGCTGGATGCGCTTGGCCGCGCCCGCTCGCCCTTCGGCAATATGGGCGGCGGCGACGAGAAGGAACAGACGCTCAACCAGCTGCTGGCCGAACTCGACGGCTTTGACCCCCGCGTCGGCATCGTGCTGCTGGCCGCCACCAACCGGCCCGAAGTCCTTGATCCTGCGCTGCTGCGTTCGGGCCGCTTTGACCGCCAGATCGCCCTGGATCGCCCGGACCGCAACGGCCGGGCCGCCATCCTCAAGGTCCATCTCAAGGCGATAAGGCTCGCGCCGGACACCGATATTGCCCAGATTGCCGGCATTACCCCGGGCTTTACCGGGGCCGATCTCGCCAATCTCGTCAACGAAGCGGCGATCTTCGCCACGCGGCGCGGCGCCGACGCGGTGACCCTGGATGACTTTACCGCTGCGGTCGAACGCATCATTGCCGGCGTCGAACGGCGCGGCCGGCTGCTGCTGCCGCAGGAGCGTCGCCGGGTCGCCTATCACGAACTCGGCCATGCCCTGGTCGCCGCATCCATTCCCGGGGCCGACCCGATCCACAAAGTGTCGATCATCCCGCGCGCCATCGGCTCGCTCGGCTATACCATGCAGCGGCCCACCGAGGATCGCTATGTCATCACCGCGGGCGAGCTCAAGGACCGCATGGCGATCCTGATGGGCGGCAGGGCCGCCGAGCAGGTGGTGTTCGGCGAGTTTTCGACCGGCGCGGCCGATGATCTGGTCAAGGTTACCGACATCGCCCGCCAATATGCCACCCGGTTCGGCATGAGCGACCGGCTGGGCCAGGCCGTGCTGGAACAGGTGCTGCAGCCTTTTCTGGACTCCCCGTCCGCACAGACCCGCCGCGACTATTCCGAGGCTACCTCGCGCGAGCTCGATCTGGCCGTGCGGGCCCTGATCGAGGAGGCATTCGAGCGCGCCAGGCTCATTCTGCTGGGCCGTCGCGCCGAGCTCGATGCCGGGGCAGCCCTGCTCCTCGAAAGCGAGGTGATCACCCCCGTCGAATTCCCCGCCCTGGCGGGGACCCCCGAGCCCGGCGCGGCAGCCAGCTAGCATGCAGCTCAGCGCGCAAGCGCCGATGCCGGAATGGCAAGGCTTGTCGTCCAGCCGGTTTCCCCGATCTGGCGATCGACGCGCCCGCCCGGTTCGCTCGCGATCAGCCGCGCTGCCAGCGTCGTGCCAAAGCCGCGAGGGGCCGGCATGGCGCCCTCGATCTGCTGGCCCGTTTCCTGCCAGGTGAGCTCGAGGCCGGCTGCGCCTGCATGCCATTCTCGGCCGCCTGGCGGCGCCTGCGGGCACCCGGATTTGCCTCCGGGTCCTTGAGATCGAACTCCTTGGCGATCGTGCGCCGCCATTGCAGACCACAGGTGCACCCCATTTCCGCTCGATCAGCACCGATCTGGAACGGGGGCCTCCACCGGAGGCGGGCATCGAGGCGCCGCCGCCGCCGTTCAGGGGGCGGTCCACGCGGAGGCTGCAGAAACGGGCATCTCCAGCACGAGGTCACTGCCGCCAACGCGCATTTCTATGACCACGTTTGGGTGCGTTCGGTGCCGCAGCAACCGGGAGGCCGATATCGCTGCCAAAAAAGCCTCTTCGAGGGCCTGCTGCAGGGTGGGGCACACCCGTCCAACGCAGTCGATGACGAGTATGTGGTCGACGCGAAGGTCGAAGTGATATCGTTTGGCCCTGCTGCGAGCGCCCGGCTGCCGGGCGGATTTGCGGTGCATGGTGCAACCTCCTTTGCCCACAGCTAGAGCGTAATTTCGTGGCGGCATTGATCCCCATCAAAGCGCCCCGACAACTGACGCCCCCGCTCGACCCGGATCAGGGGGCCCTGCTGCCTTTGCCTGTCCGTCTGTGGTGCGCGACCTCGGAGGCGGTCGTGACGGCAGCGCCGCTTTGTCGAGCATCGTGCCGAATGTTCCAGCACAGGCCGATCTTGCCGCCAGGGAGGCCCCTGTCAACTGCATGTCGTACTGGATTGCCGGACGCTGCGACAGCTCCGGATGAGGCGCTGGCATGCAGGGGCTGATTGCAGCCCTATTGCAGATACAGAACGAAGGTGTCGTCGGGGTTGTCGACCATCAGGATGACGGCAGGCGCTGCTCCATTCCGGCATCGACGGAGGCTTCCAGTCGAACGGCGGCGGCCGATCCTACTGGCTCATTTATTTCCCTGGCCTGTCGAACGGAACGGATCACCAACGTCTAGCGGGTGGAGCAGGCGGCGTGTTGCCGCGCCGGATTCCAATTTCAAACCCGGGGAAGCAGATGATCGAAACTGAGGTGCTGTCCGTCATCCGGGCTCAAGAAGAGGCCACCGCCAGGGGAGACGCCCGGTCGGTAGTGGAAGCCATGAGCCCAGACGTAGTCGTCTTCGATCTGCCGCCACCATTAGTCTATAGCGGTGAGCAGGCGCGTGACATCGACATGGCAGCGGGCTGGTTTGCAACCTGGCGCGACGGCGTCACCGTTCATCTGGCCGATCCTCAGATCATTGTCGACGGTGACCTCGCGGTCGTTTTTGGACTGTCGCGCATGACAGGCATGAAGACCGACGGCATCAAGGTCGACTCTTGGAGCCGGCGAACCCTGGTGCTGCAGCGCAACGACGGTGCTTGGAAAATCGTCCACGAGCATGCCAGCTTCCCGATGGCAATGGACGGAAGCAGTCGCGCCGTTACCGATCTGGTGCCCTAGCCGTCGGCTCCGGCCCGCGATCCTGGGTCATTTCCTCGCATCCCCACCATTCTCGCGGCGCCGACGCAGGGTCGGGGCGGGAGGGTCGGATGGAGGAGGCATTCTCCTGCGGGACAGAAGGCTGGCAGCCGGACCTGCAATGATGGCACCGTCTGAGCCCAGACCCCCTCAGCAGGCCGATCCCGTGATGGCCGCCCATTACCCGTGACAGCCGCATTCAGGCGGCGCTCTTGCAGGTCTCTGCCCAAAGCCAGCGCGTCGGCGCGCCGTCATAGCCCGATCCCAGACTTTCGGTGATATCCAGGCCGGCCCAGGGCGCAGCGGCGGTCAGATGGGCCCGCAGCCGATCGGCATCGATATAGTTGTAGTAGCGCCCGAAGCGGTCCCGGCCTTCCCGGTTTCCGGCCTTGAAGCTGGCCATCATGCGGCCGCCGGGACGCAAAGCGCGAAAGATACGGGCGAGGTCGTCGGTCAGTTCTTCGCGCGGAGCATGCAGCAGGCACGCACAGGCCCAGACGCCGTCATAGGCAGCGAGGTCGTCCAGTTCGTGAAATGCCATAATCCGCAGCGGCATGCCGAGCCGGGCCTGGGCTTGTGCCGCCAGTTCGGGCGAGGCGTCCGATGGCGTCACGGCAAAGCCGGCCGCCAGCATGGCGGCGGCGTCGCGCCCGTTGCCGGTACCGAGTTCGAGGATGCTGCCTCCGGCCGGCAGCCGCGCCAGGAAACTGCCGAGCTGCGGCGTGGGGGCAGTGGCGTGCTGTACATAGTCGGCGGCGTTGTCGGCGTAAAATTTCAGCGTCTGGGGGTCAGGCATGGCGCATGTCCAGCAAAAAGGGCCCGGGATTGCTCCCGGGCCCGGATCATTTCGGCAAGACCCAGGTTACTGGATCAGGCCCTTTTCGACGAAGGCGCCGCCTTCGACGGCCAGTTCGACGATGATGCCGTCCACGTCGCCTGCGGCGTCGAAGTCGAGCGCGCCGCCGGCGCCTTCATAGTCGATGTCGGTGCCGGCCTTGATCAGCTCGACAGCCTTGGTCCACTCGCCGGGCAGGATCTTCTCGCCGGGGGCCGAGGACACGTCGCGCAGGGCGGCGGCAAGGCCGTCACGCGAGGCCGAACCGTTCTTCTCGATGGCCAGAGCCAGCAGGAAGGCGGCGTCATAGGCCTGCGGCGCATAGGTCGCATTGGCTTCGAGGCCGGCTGCCGTGGCCAGGTCGGTATAGGTGGTGGTGGCAGCGCCTGCAGGGGCGCCGGCGCGGGTGGCGATCAGGCCCTCCACGGCAGCCGCGTCGATGCCGCTGAGCAGGTCGTCGCCGACCATGCCGTCGCCGCCGACATAGGTGGTGAAATTGCCCGATTCGACGGCCTGGCGCAGGATGGTGTTACCCGAGGCATTGGCATAGGCCAGGATCACCAGGTTCTGGCTGGCAACCAGGTTGCCCAGCTCGGCGCGATAGTCGGCCTTGCCTTCTTCATGGGCCACATTGGCGGCCACCGTGCCGCCAGCGGCGGTATAGGCAGCGGTCAGCGCATCGGCAAAGCCCTTGCCATAGTCATTGTTGACATAGGTGATGGCGATGTCCATGACGCCCTTGGCAATCAGCAGATCGGCCATCTTGACGCCCTGCAGGGCATCGGAGGGGGTGGTGCGATAGACCAGGTCATTGTCTTCGAGCGTGGTCAGCGCCGGGGCCGAAGAGGCCGGCGAGATGAACACGACATTGCCCGACAGGCCCGAGCCGTTGAAGGCGCCGATGGTTTCACCGGTGCACAGGGCGCCGACAATGCCGACCACGTTGTCGGAATTGATCAGCTTGTCAGCGGCGGCGGCGGCGGCGGTGGCGTCGCAGGCACCGTCGGCCGAAATCAGGGTCAGGTCGCCGCCCAGGATGCCGCCCTGCTCGTTGACCTGCTTCACGACCAGTTCGGCACCGGCAAAGATGGGTGGGGTCAGCGATTCAATCGGGCCGGTGAAGCCGCCGATGAAGCCGATGGTGGCGCCGGTGTCCTGGGCAATGGCGGGGGCGGCAACGACCAGTGTCGAGGCGGCAACGGCCAGGGTCAGGGTTTTCTTGAGATTGAGCATGTACGTCCCTCTGCTGGGTTGTTCCGGGGAGCGACCCTTGCGCGGGCCGTCTTGCCAGGCGAAACAACGCGATAACGGGGGCGCAACCCGCGCCCCGCTGGGCAGACTGTTGCACAGATCGGGCCGGCGAGTCACCGGCTATTGCTGGGGATCGCGGGGCCGAACGCGCTGTTGCTTAACGGGCCGACCTTGCGCATAGAATGCCGGGATGGCGGGAGATTGGCGTGACGATAGCGAGCCGGGCAGGGGTTGTGGCGGGGCTGCTGGTGGCGCTGATCAGCGGGCCGGCGCAGGCGCAGCTGAGCGTGCTGGACCAGGCGCAGGACCGGGTGGGGCAGGCGGCACCAGCGACTGAGGCGCCGGCGCCGCCCTGCGGCAGCCAGACCATCAGCATTGCCAGCATGAGCTGGCCCTCGGCGCAGTTGCTGGCCGAGATCCACGCCCGCGTGCTGACACGCGCCTTTGGCTGCGCCGTGCAGGTGGCGCCGGGCGACCTGGCGGCCACCGGCTCGTCGATGGGCTCGACGGGCCAGCCGGCCGTGGCGCCGGAAATGTGGCCCACGCGGGTGGCCGATGTGTGGAATGCCGGCATGGCGGCGCAGATGCTGCGGCCAGCGGCGCCCACCTATGTCGAAACCGCACTTGAGGGCTGGTTCATCCCGGCGGCGCTGGCCGCCGCGCGGCCGGACCTGGTCAGCGCCGGCCAGCTGGCCGGCGTGCTGCCGGCGCTCAATGGCGGGGAGAGGGTGCCGTTCATCTCCTGCCCGGCCGACTGGGCCTGTGCCGTGATCAACCGGCACCTGATCGCAGCGCACGGGCTGGAGGCGCTGGTGGATGTCGTCGAGCCGGCCAACCGCTTCGAGATGGACAGCCTGATCGCAGAGGCGGTCAATCGCAATGATCCCGTGCTGTTCTACTATTGGCGGCCCAATGCGCTGCTGGCCCAGCTCAACCCGGTCGCCCTCGACATGGGTGACTATGATGCCGAGGCGGTCAAATGCCTGGCCAAGGCGGTCTGTGCGGCGCCGCAGCCCAGCGCTTTTGCGCCCGAAGCGGTGCTGGTGGCGCTCAGCGAATGGGTGTTTACCGATATCCCCGCCATTGCCGGCTATTTCCAGCGCACCAGCCTGCCCGTGGCGGCGATGAACAGCCTGCTGGCGCAATTGAACGAACCGGGCGCCAGCGTGGCCGGCGTGGCCGACCGGTTCGTCGCCGAGCGCGGCGACATCTGGCGGCAATGGGTCGGCCCGCCCGTTCCTTAGTGCCGGCTTAACCGTTCGCCCCGGCGGCGGCGGGCGTGTCGTGCCGCTGTCACAGAAGGTCACTAGGATCACTGACCACGGTGGCGACGTGCGTCTAAACTACTGACAAATAAGGCCTTTCACAATCCCGTTTACGGATTGTTCATGTCTGGTCGCCGATAGTGCTCCGGCCCGGCATTATCGGGCGGGACCGGACCACATCGCCATGCGGCGTAATTTTGCCCTCTCCAAGATTCTCGACGGCTATCGCGGCATTGCTCTGGCCGCAGCAAGCGTCATCACCGCCTCGTTTGTCGCCAGTGGCCTGGCGCTGTCCGGCCTGTTGGCACAGGCCAGCGTGATACTCCCGCTCGCCACGCTGCTGGCTGGCAGCCTGCTGCTGGTGGTGCTGGCGGCGGGGCATCGGGTGATGCGGCTGCGCATTACGCTGGCCGCCAAGGCCACCCATGACATCATGGCCTCGATCCATCGCGATGCGCTGACCGGGGTGGCAACGCGCTCCTATTTCCTCGAGATGCTGCGGGCCGAGGTCTATCACGGCTCGGAGCGGGCGGTGGGCTATCTGCAGCTCGACATGGACAATCTCAAGGTGCTCAACGACACCGCCGGCCATGGTGCGGGCGATGCGGCGCTATTGCACCTGGCGGGAACAATCCGCGAAATGCTGCCCAATGCGCTGGTCGGCCGGCTGGGCGGAGACGAGTTCGGCATTGCCGTGTTCGGGCATGACAACCGCGCCGGCCTCAAGCGCCTGGGCGAAGAACTGCTGCGGCGACTGGCGCGGCCGGTGGGGATTGCCGGTCGCCCGGTCCGGCTGGCGGCCACCATCGGCATCGCCCTGGCGCCGCTCGACGCCACCGATGTCGATGAGCTGATCTCCAAGGCCGACCTGGCGCTCTACAAGGGCAAGAAAAGTGGCCGCCACATGGTGGTGGCCTTCGATGCCGACATGCTGGGCGATGAGCGGCATCGCCGTTTCGTCGAACGCGAGCTGCGCGCCGCCCTGATGCTCGACGAGCTGGAGCTGCATTATCAGCCGGTATTTGACGGCGATCGCAGGGTCACCTCGCATGAAGCCCTGATCCGCTGGCGTCACAAGGTGCGCGGCATCATCTCGCCGGCCCAGTTCATTGCCATTGCCGAGGAAAGCGACCTGATCGACAAGGTCGGCGACTGGGTCTTGCGCCGCGCCTGCCTGGACCTGCCCCAGCTGGGCACGCCGGTGGCGGTCAATGTGTCGCCGGCGCAATTGCGCCATGCCGATTTTTCCCCCCGCTTTGCCGCGCTGCTGGCCGAAACCGGCACCGATCCGCACCGCATCATCGTCGAGATCACCGAGACGGTGCCCCTGCAGGCCCAGGGCATCGAGCTGGCCAATGTCGATGCGCTGCGGGCGCTGGGCGTGCGCATCGCCATCGACGATTTCGGCGCCGGCCATGCCAGCCTGCAATATCTGCGCGGCTTTGCCTTCGACATCATCAAGATCGACCGCACCTATGTGTCGAGTCTGGGCAGCAGCCGGGTCGACGCCATCATCGTGGCGGCGATCTGCGACATTGCCCGCTCGCTGCCGGTCGAGGTGGTGGCCGAGGGGGTCGAGACCGAGGAGCAGTTCCGCCTGCTGCGCCAGGCCGGCTGCACGCGCTTCCAGGGCTTTCTGCTCGGCCGGCCGCAGCCGCTCGAAGCGCGGCGCGTCGCCAGCGCCGCCTGAACCCCGGCAATGACAGCTTGGTGACAGCTATTGCGTTGTCGCGGTTGCGTCGCATGCCACGGCACGGATATAAGGCTTGTGGGAAGCCTTTTGTGGCAGCGGGAGTAGGGCCTTGGATTTGAAGCGGATCAACGATCATGTCAGCGTTTCGGGGCAGATCCGTCCCGAGGACGTCGCAGCGCTCAAGGCCGCCGGGTTCGTCGCCATTGTCAACAATCGCCCCGACGGGGAATCCCCTGACCAGCCAAGTGGGGCCGAGATCGCGGCCGCCGCCGCGGCAGCGGGTCTGGCCTATCATGCCATTCCGCTCGGTCGCGAGGGGGTATCTCCCGAAATGGTGGCACAGACCAGAGCCGTGCTCGAGGGGAGCACGGGGCCGGTCTTCTGCTACTGCCGGTCCGGGACGCGCTCGACCACATTGTGGGCGCTGAGCCAGGCCGGCACGGTCGATGCCGGCCAGATCATCGCGCAGGCGGCCGAGGCCGGCTACGACATGAGCCATCTGGCAGGTCATCTCGACCGCCACTAGACGCCTCCAGACGCTGGGGCGGGCAACCGCCCCCGGCCTATGCCGATTGCTGAGCCGGACCGTCACAGGTCCTTCACCCCTCCTGCTCGGACAGATTCATGCCCATCAAGAAAATCCTCGTCGCCAATCGCAGCGAAATCGCCATCCGGGTGTTTCGCGCCGCCAATGAACTGGGCCTCAAGACGGTCGCCGCCTATGCCGAAGAGGACAAGCTGGCGCTGCATCGCTTCAAGGCCGACGAGGCCTATCTGATCGGCAAGGGCAAGGGGCCGGTCGAGGCCTATCTGCAGATCGACGAATATATCCGGCTGGCCCGCATTTCGGGCGCCGATGCGATCCATCCCGGCTATGGCCTGCTCTCGGAAAGCCCCGAATTCGTCGATGCCTGCGAGGATGCCGGCATTATCTTCATCGGGCCGCGGGCGCAGACCATGCGCGACCTGGGCAACAAGGTCGCCGCGCGCAATATGGCGATCGCCTCCAATGTGCCGGTGGTGCCGGCGACCGAGGCGCTGCCGGACGATCCCGAACAGATCAAGGCCATGGCCGCCGCGATTGGCTATCCGCTGATGCTCAAGGCCAGCTGGGGCGGCGGCGGGCGCGGCATGCGCCGCATCATGGATGAATCCTCGCTGCTGGCGGAAGTCTCCGAGGGCAAGCGCGAGGCCAAGGCGGCCTTCGGCAAGGACGAGATGTATCTCGAAAAGCTGGTCGAGCGGGCCCGCCATGTCGAGGTGCAGCTGATCGGCGACGATCACGGCAACCTGGTGCACCTGTATGAGCGCGACTGCTCGGTGCAGCGGCGCAACCAGAAGGTGGTGGAGCGGGCGCCGGCGCCCTATCTGAGCCCCGAGGTGCGCAAGGAACTGACCGATGCCGCCGTGCGGCTGGGCAATGCCGCCAATTATCGCGGCGCCGGCACGGTCGAATTCCTGATGGATGCCGATACCGACAAGTTCTACTTCATCGAGGTCAATCCGCGCATCCAGGTCGAGCATACCGTCACCGAGGAGGTGACCGGCATCGACATCGTCAAGGCGCAGATTCACCTGCTCGATGGCGCCGTGATCGGCACGCCGGAATCGGGCGTGCCGCTGCAGGAGGATATCCATCTCAACGGCAATGCCATCCAGTGCCGGGTCACCACTGAAGATCCCGAACAGAATTTCATTCCCGATTATGGCCGCATCACCGCCTATCGCGGTGCCACCGGCTTCGGCGTGCGACTCGACGGCGGCACGGCCTATGCCGGCGCGGTGATCACAAGGTTCTACGATCCGCTGCTGGAAAAGGTCACCTGCTGGGCGCCCAGCGCCGAGGAGGCAATCGCCCGCATGCACCGCGCCCTGCGCGAGTTCCGCATCCGCGGCGTCTCGACCAATCTGGCCTTTCTCGAAAACATCATCACCCATCCCGACTTTGTCGAGAACCGCTATACGACGCGCTTCATCGACACGACGCCGGAGCTGTTCAACTTCAAGCCGCGCAAGGATCGCGCCACCAAGCTGCTCAGCTACATTGCCGATGTGACCGTCAACGGGCATCCCGAAGTGCGCGACCGGCCGCGGCCGCCCGCCGAGGCGGCGGCACCGGTCGTGCCGGAATTCCCACCGCTCGCGGTGGTCGATGGCAGCCGGCAGATTCTTGATCGCGACGGCCCGGCCGGGCTGGCGCAGTGGATGAAGCAGCAGAAGCGGGTGCTGTTCACCGACACCACCATGCGGGACGCGCATCAGAGCCTGCTGGCCACCCGCATGCGCAGCTTCGACATTACCCGCATTGCCCAGGCCTATAGCCGCGGCCTGCCCAACCTGTTCAGTCTTGAATGCTGGGGCGGGGCGACCTTTGACGTGTCGATGCGCTTTCTCAACGAGGATCCGTGGGAGCGCCTGGCCAAGGTGCGCGACGGCGCGCCCAATATCCTGACGCAGATGCTGCTGCGCGGCAGCAATGGCGTGGGCTACACCAATTATCCCGACAATGTGGTCAAGTTCTTCGTCGCCCAGGCCGCCAAGGGCGGCGTCGACATCTTCCGCGTCTTTGATTGCCTCAACTGGGTCGAGAATATGCGCGTCTCGCTCGACGCCGTGGCCGAGGCGGGCAAGGTGGCCGAGGGCGTCATCTGCTATACCGGCGACATGCTCGATCCCGACCGGGCCAAATATGACCTCAAATACTATGTCGGGCTGGCCAAGGAGCTCGAAGCGGCCGGCGCCCATGTGCTGGGCCTGAAAGACATGGCGGGCCTGCTGCGACCCGCCGCCGCCAAAAAGCTGATCGCCACGCTCAAAGAGGAGATCGGCCTGCCGATTCACCTGCATACCCATGACACGTCCGGCGCGGCGGCAGCCACAGTGCTGGCGGCGGTGGATGCCGGGGTCGATGCGGTCGATGCGGCCATGGATGCGCTCAGCGGCACCACCAGCCAGCCGACGCTGGGCTCGATCGCCGCCGCCCTGCGCGATGGTGACCGCGATCCGGGGCTCGATGCCAAGGCGATAAGGCAGATCTCGTTCTACTGGGAAGCGGTGCGCACGCAGTATCGCGCCTTTGAAAGCGACCTCAAGGGCGGCGCCTCGGAAGTGTATCTGCACGAAATGCCGGGTGGCCAGTTCACCAATCTCAAGGAACAGGCGCGCTCGCTGGGTCTGGAAACCCGCTGGCACGAGGTCGCCCAGACCTATGCCGACGTCAACCAGATGTTCGGCGATATCGTCAAGGTGACCCCCAGCTCCAAGGTGGTGGGCGACATGGCTTTGGCCATGGTCTCGGCCGGGCTCACCCGGGCCGATGTCGAAAATCCGGACAAGGACATTGCCTTCCCCGATTCGGTAGTGGGGTTCTTCGCCGGCGATCTGGGCCAGCCGCCGGGCGGATTCCCCCAGGCGCTGCAGAAGAAGGTGCTCAAGGGCAAGAAGCCGCTGACCGAGCGGCCCGGTTCCTATCTCAAGGATGTCGACCTTGAGGCCGAGCGGGCCAAGCTGGTCGAGGAGGTCGGGCACGAGATCGACGATTATCGTCTGGCCTCCTACCTGATGTATCCCAAGGTCTATGCCGATTTCGAAAAGACCCAGGATCGTTACGGCCCCACCGAAGTGCTGCCGACGCCGGTCTATTTCTATGGCCTGTCCGAGGGCGACGAACTGTTCGTCGACATCGAAAAGGGCAAGACGCTGGTGCTGAACTATCTCGGCCGCGCCCCGACCAATGAAAAGGGCGAGGTGCGGGTGTTCTTCGACCTCAACGGCCAGCCGCGCACCATCCTGGTACCGGATCGGCTCAAGGTCGGCGACGTCACGGTACGGGCCAAGGCCGCTTTGGGCGATGCCAGGCAGATCGGCGCGCCGATGCCGGGCGTCATTTCCGGGCTCAATGCCAAGCAGGGCCAGAAGGTCACGGCCGGTGACGTGCTGTGCTCGATCGAGGCGATGAAGATGGAAACCGCCATCCATGCCGAGATCGACGGGGTAATCGCCGAAGTGCTGGTCAAGCCGGGCGATCAGATCGATGCCAAGGACCTGCTGGTGCGGTTCGAATAACAAATGGCCCGGAGCGATCCGGGCCTTTTTTTACGCGGATACGGGCTTCCGCAGGCGGACGCTGATCGAGCCGTCGCTTTCAAGCACCATGGCCTGGACGTCTGCGATGGTGTCGCCGCCATTGGCGCGCACGGTGCTCAGTGCCTCCTCCTCGGTGACGCGTTCACGCCGCATGCTGGCCAGACAAAACTGCCCGTCCTGAGCCAGCAAAGCCGGCTCGCTGCGCACCAGGTCGGCAAAGCGCGCCGAGCGGACCGAGAAAAACGTCACGAGGAACTGCACTGTGATCAGCAGCGCCAGGGCGGTGGCGCCTTCGGCCAGGGCAATCGATTCCTGCAGCAGGATGGCCGAGAGCGTCGAGCCCAGGGCCACCGTCACCACCAGATCGAAGGCATTGAGCTTGGCCAGGGTGCGCTTGCCCGAAATGCGCAGGAACAGCACCAGCACGATATAGGCCAGCGTGCCCACGATCAGGGTGCGCACGATGCCCTGGGCATCCTGATAGAACATTGTCGACCAATCCATGGCGGCTCTCCCGAATAGACAACAGGCCCGCCGCTTGCGCAGGGGCCTGGTGAGCTAACGTCGGCAAATGCTGATGGTTCAGCCGGGCAGGGCGACTAAAGCCGGCGGGCGCGGCCATCGATGGTGGGGCCATGGCCATTGCCCGGACGGTCATTGCGCTCGCGGTGGTCGGCCTTGACCGGCACCGGCAGGCGCGCGACGATCCAGCTGACCATCAGCGGCACCAGGATGAGATCATCGACCCAGCCCGCCAGCGGGATGAAGTCGGGGATGATGTCGATCGGGTTCACCAGATAGAACGCCGCGAACAGCGTTGCTGCCTTGAGGTAGAACGGGGTTTGCGGGGCAAAAAACGCCTGCCAGAGCAGGACGGCTTCCTTGCGGAACAGAACGATGCGGGGGAGGAGCGTTTTGAACATGATCTATAAATGGTCAGTGTCGGATGTGGTTCAAGGCCCGGCGATCACATTATGCGTGAATGGGTCGGCGCGGCTGTCCTCGCCTGCATGGCACCGGGTGCCGACAGATTGACCCATCACGCAAGCGTAACATTGCTCTTCTAGGCTCGGCAGCCTATTTCTGAGCCGAAAGCAGAGGTGTTCGATGGCGGGTCCGGCGATGCGCAGGCAGGCGGTTGGTGTGAATGTCGGTGGCGTCATGGTCGGCGGGGGTGCGCCGATCGTCGTGCAGTCGATGACCAATACCGATACCGCCGATATCGACGCGACGGTGCGCCAGGTGATGGCGCTGGCGCGGGCCGGCTCGGAAATCGTGCGCATCACGGTGGATCGCGACGAATCGGCGGCGGCCGTGCCGATCATCCGCGATCGCCTCGCCGTCTTGGGCTATGACGTGCCGCTGGTGGGCGATTTCCACTATATCGGCCACAAGCTGCTCACCGATCATCCGGCCTGCGCCGAGGCTCTGGCCAAGTATCGCATCAATCCGGGCAATGTCGGCTTCAAGGCCAAGCGCGACACGCAGTTCTCGACGCTGATCGAGCTGGCGCTCAAATATGACAAGCCGGTCCGCATCGGGGTCAACTGGGGTTCGCTGGACGAGGAATTGCTGACCCGGCTGATGGACGAGAATGCCGCGGCGGGGAGTCCCCTGGGCGCGGCCGCCGTGCAGCGCGAGGCCATCATCCAGTCGGCTTTGCTCAGCGCCCAGCGGGCAGAAGAGATCGGGCTGGGGCGCGACAAGATCATCCTGTCCACCAAGGTCAGCGATGTGCAGCACCTGATCGCGGTCTACCAGGATCTGGCGGCGCGCTGCGACTATGCGCTCCATCTCGGGTTGACCGAGGCGGGCATGGGCACCAAGGGCGTGGTGGCCTCCTCGGCGGCGCTGGGCATCCTGCTGCAGCAGGGCATTGGCGACACGATCCGCATTTCCCTGACGCCCGAGCCAGGCGGCGACCGCACCACCGAGGTCAAGGTGGCGCAGGAACTGCTGCAGACCATGGGCTTCCGGCAGTTCGTGCCGGTGGTCGCTGCCTGCCCTGGCTGCGGCCGCACCACTTCGAGCACATTCCAGACCCTGGCGCGGGACATTGAAGACCATCTGTCCAGTTCGATGCCGGAATGGAAGGAACGCTATCCGGGGGTGGAAACCCTTTCGGTGGCGGTGATGGGCTGCATCGTCAACGGGCCGGGCGAGAGCAAGCACGCCAATATCGGCATTTCCCTGCCCGGCACCGGCGAGAGCCCGGCGGCGCCGGTCTTTGTCGATGGCCAGAAGGTCGCGACGCTACGCGGCGCCGACGTGGCCGAGCAGTTCAAGGTGATGGTGGCGGACTATATTGAAGCCAAGTTCGGCACCGGCCGGCAGAACGCGGCCGAATGAACGAGCGCAATCAACGCCGCCTGTTCTGGTTTGCCATGCTGATCATCGTGCTCGCCGCGCTCAAGTTCATGGGCCAGCTGGGCTAGAGAATTTGCTCGTTTCTCCGAAACGGCTCAATCGCTCTAGCTAATTGGTTTGTCGCGTTTCCGAACCGCAAAAGTTGAGTGACTTTTGCTGAAAACACTCCAGATCAGCCCGTGGCCTGCATCAGCATGTCGGTGGCAAGGCGGTCGCGGCCACTCGATTTGGCGGCGTAAAGCAGGCGGTCGGCGCGCTCATAGACCTCACTGAGGCCTTCCTTGCCCACCGGGCTGGTGGCGCCGATGCTGATGGTCAGCGGCGGCGTGCCCAGGGGAACGACCAGGGCCGAAATCTGCGCCCGCAGGGCTTCCAGGACCGGGGTAGCGCTGCGCATGTCGCTGCCGTGCAGCAGCAGGGCGAATTCCTCGCCGCCCAGGCGCGTGGCCATATCCATGGGCCGGCGGGCGACGCTGGCAATGGCATCGGCGACGCGGCGCAGCGCCTGATCGCCGGCGGCATGGCCGCAGCGGTCATTGAAGCGCTTGAAGTGATCGATATCGAGCATGGCCAGCACCACGGTCTCGTCGTGGTGGGCGGCATGGGCGATAGCGGCCTCGGCATGGCGCTGGAACAGGCGGCGATTGGCCAGGTTGGTCAGCGGATCGAACTGGGCCTGGCGCGACAGCATGGCGGTGAGCAGGAACTGGCGGCGATGCGCCAGTTCGCGCATATAGCCGCCAATGGCGCCCACCGGTATGGCCAGCGTCAGCACGAAGATCATGCCGGGCAGGCCACGGATCGTGCTGCCCTGCATCAGGATGGCGCCGGCCAGGGCGGCCACCACGACGGGCACGAAGGAGGCGGCGAGGGAGCGATAAAAGGTCATGCCGATGGGCAGGAACGGGGCCATGACGACAATGACCAGGGCCGATTCGGCGGCCGGAATGCCATGCGTCTTGTAGATCATCGCATTCATCGCGGCCACCAGGGCCATAAGGGAATAGATGGTGAAGGCGGCCGGTTCCAGCCGGGCACGGGCGCGCAACGGGCTGACATAAAAGGCGGCAATGGCGAACAGGGCGGCCCAGCGGGAGCACAGCAATACCCAGAGGTCGGCGGTCGGGACGCCCTTGTTCAGCACATCGAGGCGCACCAGGTCGAAGCCGGCAAAGCCGGCCCAGATGGTCAGCGCGACGCCGCCAAAGATCAAGGCGGGGCGGCGCTGTTCCTGGGCAAAGGCGGCGCGGTATTCGGCTTCCAGCACCGGCTCGAAGCGCAGCTGGGCGAAGCCCTGCGCCAGCTGGCGCTCATAGGGCTCGTCAGGCATTTCCTGCAGGCGGGCATAGTCGTGTTCGGTCGTCGCGTTCAAGCTGTCGTCTTCCTGGCGCCGGGCCGAACACGATTCATCTAACGGCGGAGCTTAAGGGCTGGTGGTTGCCGAGTGGTAAATTAATCAGTGGCTTGTGGCGGCTGGCAGGCATCGACCCATCGATTGCCGCACAGGGCGGCCAGCCGCTCGACGCTGAGGCGTACCGAAGCATGGGTATCGCCCCCGGCCGGAATCACCACATCATAGACCTTGAGTGAGACATCCAGATGAATGGGCAGGGGCGCCGGCAGGCCGAAGGGGCAGACACCGCCGACCTGATGGCTGGTCAGCTGCTCGACCTCCTCGGCGCCCAGCATGCGGGGGCGACCGCCAAAGGCCGCCTTGGATTTCTGGTTGTCGAGCCGGGCATCGCCGCGGGTGACCAGCAGCAGCACCTCGCCACCGACGCGGATGCACAGGGTCTTGGCGATCTGGCCGGGTTCAACGCCGTGCACGATGGCCGCCGTCTGCACGGTGGCGGTGGAATCGGGGGTGACTTCCACCACCAGGTCAGGGGCGCGGGCAGCCAGATCGGCTTGAACGGATTGCAGGCTCATGAGGGTACTTTCGGTGACGCTTTCAGAACAGGCGGGCGAGGCGGTCCTGGTAGTCTTCGCGGGTCTTGTAGTGCAGCGGCGTGGTGAGGGCCCGCTGCATGAAATCGGCATCGATCTCGCGCACGCCATCGAGCGCCATCAGCTCGGCCACGGTGATGCGCTCGCCGGCAAAGGGCTCGAGCCGCACCGGCTCGCCGGCATGAAAGGCACCCGGCTTGAGCACCCGGCAATAGGCCCCCGGACGGCCCGCCTTATGGAAGCGCTTGACGAAGCCGGGATCGCCCATGCGGGCGGCAAAGACCATGCAGGGGGTGCGGTGGGAGGTCACCTCGAGCACCACCTCGTCGATGATGAAATGGTCGCCAATGGCGACGCTGCGGCCCTCGACGCCGCCAATGGTCAGGTTGTCGCCAAAGGTGCCGGGCTCCAGTTCGGTGCCCAGTTCCTTGCTCCACCAGTCATAGTCGTCCTTGAAATAGAGATAGACCGCCTGATCCTTGCCGCCATGGTGACGGCGGTCGAGGATGGCGTCGCCCTCCAGCCCCTCGCGGGTGATGGTGACATCGCCATCGATGGGCAGCTTGTAGATGCCGGTCTGGGCCGATTTGCCGGGAATGGGCCGGGGCTGGCCGATATTGATGCTGAGCAGAATCGCCAAGTCAGTTCTCCCGGCTGGCAAAGTAACGGGCGGTGGCGCGCAGGCCGTCGGCCTTGGCGCCGAAGGTGCGCAAGGCGGACAACGCCGTTGCCACCGTATCGTTCAGATGCCGTCGCGCGCCGTCGACACCCAGCGCGGTGACCAGGGTCTGCTTGCCCAGGCCGGCATCCTTGCCGGTGGCCTTGCCCATGGTGGCGGCGGTGGCGGTGACGTCCAAAATATCGTCAGCCAGCTGGAAGGCCCGCCCCGCCGCCTCGGCATAGGCGGTGAGGACCGCCAGCACACGCGCATCGGCGCCGCCCAGAATGGCGCCCATGCGCACGCTGGCGCGGATCAGCGCGCCGGTCTTCATGGCCTGCATGGTGGCAATCGCGTCGCCGGAAAAGCCGCCCTGCTCGCCCTCGATGTCGCGCATCTGGCCGCCCACCATGCCGCCGCCGCCCGAGCCGCGGGCCAGCTCGGTGACCAGGGCGATGCGCACCGCCGGATCGGGATGGCATTGCGGATCGGCCAGCAGGGCAAAGGCCTCGGTGAGCAGCGCGTCGCCGGCCAGGATGGCGGTGGCCTCGTCATAGGCCTTGTGCACGGTGGGGCGGCCCCGGCGCAGGTCGTCATCATCCATGGCCGGAAGGTCATCGTGGATCAGCGAGTAGCAGTGCACCATTTCCACGGCGAGACCGGCGGCCAGGGCCCGCTCGGGCGGCAGGTTGAAAATGGCGGCGGTCTGGCGCAGCAGCAGCGGCCGCAGGCGCTTGCCGCCCTCGAGGCTGCCATGGCGCATCGCCGATACCAGCCGCTCGGCCACCGGGCCGGGGCCGGACAGCGCGGCTGGGCTGAGGCGCTCGCCCAGAGCCAGCTCGACGGCCTGGGCGCAATCGGTCATGTCGGCAGAAAAATCATACATGGTCTGTTGCTAGCCGGTTTGGGGCGGGGGCGGCAAGCCACCTGTGCAGCGCCGACAAGCTGCGGCATGTGGGCAAGTGGCGGCGGCGGCCACTTGCGGCTTTCGTCGCGGCGCCCGGATGGCTAAGGAAAACCATGGCACGACGCAAATTCAAAGGCCCGCTGGCGCTGGCGCGCAATCTGGGCATGGTCCTTCTTCTGGTTGTGGCCATTCCGGCGCTGCTGACGCCGCTCTATCTGGTGGTGCAGCCGGTATCGGTGCCCATGCTGGCGCGGCTGGTGACCAATCAACCGATGGAGCGGCAGTGGCGCGATATCGGCGATATTTCCGACCGCCTCAAGGCGGCGGTGATCCTGTCGGAAGACGGGCAGTTCTGCCGCCATTGGGGCGTGGATCTGGGGGCGCTGCGCGACGAGGTGACCCGGTTCATGGCAGGCGAGGACGCGCGCGGCGCCTCCACCATCACCATGCAGGTGGCGCGCAACCTGTTCCTGTGGAACGGGCAGAGCGTCGTCCGCAAGGCGCTTGAAGTGCCGCTGGCCTTCTATATCGACCTGATGCTGCCCAAGCGGCGGATCATGGAAATCTATCTCAACATCGCCGAATGGGGTCCCGAGGGGCAGTTCGGCGTGGCGGCCGGGGCAGAGCGCGCCTTTGGCATCGAAGCACAGAACCTGGACTGGCGCATAGCCAGCCTCCTGGTCACGGCGCTGCCCAATCCAATGCTGCGCCAGCCCGGCCGGCCGTCGGCCGGCATGGTGCGCATTGCCGGCATTATCGAGGGCCGGGCGCGCGAATTCGGCGCCAGGGCCGATTGCGTTGGCGAGGGCGGCAGACTGGCGCTATAGAGACGCGGCACGGGGCTTTGCGCGGGTGTCGGATTTGTCTGCGGGACTCGTCAACAACCCCCTAGCCAAGGCGCCGGAGTTGCTCTATAGAGCCGGTCAACCCCTTCAGAGCTACGTCTCTGGGCCGCTCTGGCGGCGCAACGATATTGAATTCGGAGTACCGATCATGGCAGTGCCAAAACGCAAGACCTCGCCGATGAAGCGCGGCTTCCGCCGTTCGCACGACGCTCTGTCCGCCCCCACCTATGTCGAAGACAAGGATTCGGGCGAGCTGCGTCGTCCGCATCACGTCGACCTCAAGACCGGCATGTATCGCGGTCGCCAGGTTTTTGAAGTCAAGAAGTAGTTCTTGAGTCTGGCAGCGCCATGCGCTCCCTTCTGATATGCAAGCGGCCGATCCTGTAACGGGGTCGGCCGTTTTTCTTTGCCGTGCCGCCCGTTGTGCCTGCCAGCAGGCCGGAGCGGCCCTCTTTCCCGGAGACTGCCATGACGACGCGCGTTGAATCGGACACCATGGGCACCATCAATGTGCCGGCCGACAAGTATTACGGCGCCCAGACCGCGCGCAGCCTGGCCAATTTCGACATTGGCGGCGAGAAGATGCCGGTCGAGATCATCACCGCCTTCGGTATCCTCAAAAAAGCTGCGGCGCTTGCCAATTTCAAGCTCGGCCTGCTCGACGCCGCCACGCGCGACCTCATCGTCGCGGCGGCCGATGAGGTGATTGCCGGCAAGCTGGCAGCGCATTTCCCGCTGGTGGTGTGGCAGACCGGTTCGGGCACGCAGTCCAACATGAATGTCAACGAGGTGATCTCCAACCGCGGCATCGAAATGGCCGGCGGTACCATGGGCTCCAAAAAGCCCGTGCACCCCAATGACCACGTCAATATGAGCCAGTCGTCCAACGACACCTATCCCACGGCCATGCATATCGCCGCGGTCGAAGCCATCGAGGGCTATCTGTTCGAACGCGTCGCGCTGCTGCGCGACACGCTGGCGGAAAAGGCCGAGACCTATATGGATGTGGTCAAGATCGGTCGCACGCATCTGCAGGACGCAACGCCGCTGACCCTGGGCCAGGAGATTTCCGGCTGGGTGGCGCAGATCGATTATGCGCTGGCCAATATCAAGGCGACGCTGCCCCAGCTCAAGGAGCTGGCCCTGGGCGGCACGGCCGTCGGCACCGGGCTCAACGCCCATCCCGACTATGCCGTGGCTGTGGCCAAGGAGATCGCGACGCTGACCGGCCGCGACTTTGTCTCCGGCCCCAACAAGTTTGCTCTGCTGGCCGGGCACGACGCCTTTGTCGGCTCCTCGGGCGCGCTCAAGCAGCTGGCCGTGGCCTTCATGAAGATCGCCAATGACGTGCGCTGGCTGGCCTCGGGTCCGCGCTCGGGCCTGGGCGAAATCACCATTCCGGAAAACGAGCCGGGTTCTTCCATCATGCCGGGCAAGGTCAACCCGACCCAGTCGGAAGCCATGACCATGGTCGTCGCCCAGGTGATGGGCAATGACGCCGCCATCGGTTTTGCCGCCAGCCAGGGCAATTTCGAGCTCAACGTGTTCAAGCCGGTCATTGCCTACAACTATCTGCAGTCGGTGCGGCTGCTGGCCGATGCGGCCAAGTCGTTCAACGACCATTGCGCCGTCGGCATCGCGCCCGATCGCGCGCGTATCCAGGAGCTGGTCGACAAGTCGCTGATGCTGGTGACCGCGCTCAACCGCAGAATCGGCTATGACAATGCCGCCAAGATCGCCAAGACGGCGCACAAGAACGGCACGACGCTGCGCGAGGAAGCCGTGGCCCTGGGCCTGCTGACCGGCGAAGAATTCGACGCCGAGGTCAAGCCCGAGCAGATGGTCGGCCCGCTCAAGCTCAAGAAGTAAACTGACGCGGACCTGCCCTGCCGGAACGGGCGGGGCGGGCCCGCGTTGCTCCCTTCACGCCGTCACGTGCCTCTGGCATGGTGAGGCGCGCAACCGGAGCCAATGCCATGACCGAAACCGTGATGATGCCGACCCACCGCGCGCCGCGCCAGACCGGGCGCTTCATCCCGCCGCTGCTGGTCGTGCCCTTCGTGCTCTACAATATCATCGCCTTCCTGTTCTATGGCGGCTCGCCGCTTGGCTGGAGCCAGGGCCTGTTCCTCATCCCCATGGTCTCGGGCACGCCCTGGGCCATCACGGCGGGGGATTTCCTGCTCGTGATCGGCATCATCATGCTGTTCTTCGAAGTGGTGAAATCGACCAATAGCGGGCGCAATTCGATCGTCGAGCACATGCTCTCGATGCTGCTCTTCGTCGCCTTCCTCATCGAATTCCTGCTGGCCGGCGCCGCCGCCAGCTCGGTCTTCTTCCTGCTCATGGTGATGGCGCTGATCGACGTGGTCGCGGGGTTCACCGTCTCGATCACCAGCGCCGGGCGCGATGTGACGATGAACTGACTGACGCCGCCCGCCGGCTTCAGCCAGGACGGCGCGGGGCAGTCCTTGCCCGGCCTGGCCCGTCGGCGAGCGCGCCGGTCTTACTGCAGGCTGAAGGGCGGATAGTCATCGGTGGCGAGCAGGAAGGCATAGGCCCGGACCCGCACCGCCCAGCGACCGACGCCGACCACGAAGTCGAACAGGCCGCGCGGATAGGTCCCGGTCAGCAGAATGGCGAACCAGGCAATGATGGTGACCAGCACGACGGCCATGCCGAGCACGAACAGCACGACATAGTGGGGCAGAGCGAGCAGCCATTTGACCAGCGGCAGCCAGCGGTTGAGATCGCGCTCGGCGTCCGGATAGGCGACGTCGAGGTGGACTGACTGCGTCTCGGTGGTGGAGGGGTAGCGGTCGGTCAGCAGCAGCAGGTAGCTGGTCACGCGCGCGCCGAAGCGGCCCAATTCGAGGGCAAAGTCAAACCACCAGCGCGGATAGCGCTGGCGGAACAGCAGCATCAGCGCCGTGGCGACGAACAGGCCGGCGGTGATGCCGCCGGCGCTGGATTCGACCACCCGGCCGGCTTCGGTGACATAGCGGCTGCTGCCGGCGCCCGACAGCAGTCCCAGAATGATCAGGATGGGCAGGGCCCAGATCGGTCGAAAGAAGGTGGACAGCCGCTCCATCTGGCCAGGATAATCAATGTCCAGGCGGACCGCATGGGGGGCGGGGGACGACATGTCAGCCATTTGAGGTCTCGCGCATGATGTGAACTGCGTGACCCTAGCAGGACAAGGATGCCGGTCCTTGACGCAGATCAAGGCCCGTCAGGGCTTCGCCATGGCTGCGACGGCGAGGAATTGGCTCCGTCGGTCATGACGGCCCAAGTCCCAGGATCGTGGCGTGGCACAGCCGGTCCCTACCTGCCAGCCGCCACGTTCAGTTCACGCCACCACGCTCTTGCGATACCCCGCCGGCATGCGCTTGACCGCCACCTTGGCGCTGTCGGCATAGGCGCCGATGGCGCCCTCATTGGTGCCGCGACGGCGCAGGCGCTGGGGGGCCAGGTTGGCGCGGGCGGCCAGCAGCTGGCTGACAAAGGCGGCGGCGGTTTCGCTGCGCGCCAGCGAGGGGCGTGCGCCTGCGGGCTCCAGAGCCATGGGCAGTCCGCTCTTGATTGTCTCAGATTCGGTCATTTTGGCCTCGCCTGTGTCAAAGCGGGCCGGACTGTCCCAAAACGAGACAAGCAAACTGGCCCTATGCCCCATTAGAGGCAAAGCGTGTGCCACATGCTAACGTTTTGTTAACGAATTGGGCTCCTCATCACGCAATGGTTAAGACGGATCGAGGTCCAGGCGCATGATGTGGCGCCGTTTTCCGGCGCGGGCGATGGGTTTGAAGCCGAGCCTCTCGAAGGCGGGGACAAAGCCCATGAAGCGGTAGGAGGGGGAATCGGGGTCCACCGGATAGGCTTCCAGCAGGTCGGCCCCGTGCTGTTTAGCGAAGCTGGCGGCGGCCTGGATGAGCTGGGCGCTGAGGCCGGTTTTGCGATGCTCTTTGGCCACGAAGAGGCAGGTCAGCGACCAGATGGTGTCTTTGCTGTCAGGGCCGCCGAGGCTGCGGAAAGTGTCTTTGGGGGCGACCGAGACCCAGCCGATCGGGGTTTTGTCCGCATAGGCGAGGAGGCCGACCTGGACCTGGTCGGCGATGCGGCCGCGCATCTGGCTGTGCCGGCTGGCGCTACTGGCATGCTTGAGTTCGTCGGACGTGGCGCGCCAGGCCATGCACCAGCAGTATTTCGGCGCACCTGGCGCGCCGAACAGGGCTTCGAAATCGCCGAGGGTCGTCGCCGTGACCGGCTTGAAGCTCAGCCCGCCGGACATGGCTCAGAAGTTGTCCTTGCCCTTGCGGATGGCGGCAAACACCGCGGCGGGGTCGGCGCCGTCGAGGCCATAATGGGCCGCCAGTTCGGGCGCGTCGGCGCGCAGGAAGGGGTTGGCCGCCTTGTCCTCGCCCAGGCGGAAGGGAATGGTCGGCTTGCCGGCGGCGCGCAGCGCCGTCACCTCGGCCGCCCGGCGCTGCAGGGCCAGGTTGCCGGGGTCGATGGAGAGGGCGAACCGGGCATTGCTGGCGGTATATTCATGCCCGCAATAGACCAGCGTCGCGTCGGGCAGGGCCCGCAGCGCCTTGACGCCTTCCCACATCGGGCCGGGCGTGCCCTCGAACATGCGGCCGACGCCGAGCGAGAACAGCGCATCGGCGCTGAACAGGCTTTGCCCGACCGGATCGTGAAAGACGATGTGGCCCAGCGTATGGCCCGGCGCGTCATAGATATCGAAGCTGGTTTCGCCCAGCGTCACGGTATCGCCGCCGCCCACCAGCACGTCGAGGCCGTCGATCTTGTCGGCCTCGGCGCGCGGGCCGACGACGCGGGCGTCGAACTCGCCCTTGAGTTCGGCAATGGCCTCGACATGGTCGATATGGTGATGGGTGATGAAGATGTCGGTCAGCTCCCAGCCGCGGCGAGCCAGCGCCGCCTTGATGGCCTCGGCCTCGGGGGCATCGATGGAAGCGGTCCGGCCGGTGGCCTCGTCATGCACCAGATAGCCAAAATTGTCCTCGCGCGCGCCAAAGACCTCGATAATCGCCGCCACTGCCCTACTCCAACTGCCAAACCTGTTGGCGCAAAACTAGGCATGAGCGGGGGCGATGACAACCGGCTATTAGACAAGTGAAGGGGAAACCGGCAGAGTTGGCGCCATGACCGCTGACGTGCACCGCCTGATTGCCTTTTATCGTTCGCCGCTGGGCCGGATCTGCCGGGCGCTGGTGCGCGAGCAGGTCGTGGCTTTGGCCGAGGATGTCAGCGGCAAGCGCGTCCTGGGGCTGGGCTTTGCCACGCCCTATCTGCGCTTTGCCCTGGGCAAGGCCGAGCGGGTGCTGGCCTTGATGCCGGCGCGGCAGGGGGCCTCGGCCTGGCCGCGCGAGGGGCCGTCGCATACCGTCCTCTGCGATCCGCTCGACATGCCGCTGACCGATGCGGCGATCGACCTGACCATTGCCGTGCATGCCATGGAGCATGTTGCCGATGCCGAGGAACTGATGCGCGAGCTGTGGCGCATTACCGCGCCCAATGGCGAGGTGATCCTGGTCGTGCCGCGGCGGCGCGGGATCTGGGCGCAGCGCGACAATACCCCGTTCGGGCAGGGCAATCCCTATTCGGGCAGCCAGCTCGACAAGCTGCTGCGCGACCACAGCTTCGTGCCGATTGCCTGGCGCGACGGGCTGTTCCTGCCGCCGTTCCAGCATCCGCTGGTGCTCAAGTCGACCCGGCTGTTCGAGCGGGTGGGGCGGCTGTTCGGGCCGGCCATGAGCGGGGTGATCTGCGTGCGTGCCCGCAAGCAGGCCTTTCCCGCCATTCCCCGGCGCAAGCGGGAGGAGCGATTCGTCCGGGTGCCGGGCATGAGCGCCGCCACGGCGCGGCAGGGCTGACGCCGGCCCGCCAGCGTCCCGCTCCGGCACAGTATACGGTCCAGCGGGTCGGCGTCCTTCAGGCTTGAACCAAAGCGAGAACGAACAGAGGGCGAATCGGGCTTTGCCGGGAATGCCGCTTTGTTCACGGCTGCATGTGGTGGGCCCGGGGCGCGCCTGGCACTAGTGGGCCGCGGGGCGGGGCGGATTGCGCAAATCCTGGTCATTGCCCGTTCATACTGGTGACCAAAGTATGAAGATCGGGCGAAAACCGGCAGGTGCTACGACAAGCTTGCCAGGGCGCTGCGACGCCGCACCGGCGGCGTTAACCGGCCGACGCAGGCGCGTCGGGCACAAAAATCGACAAAATTATCAAAACAGCCATTGACCGTCCCGTAGCGGGACGCAGCGCTAAAAGCGCATGCCGGTCAGGACCATGGACAGATCGCCCATATTGGTGCCGAGCAGCACGCGATAGGGGATGAAGTAGCCCGTCTCGCCCAGCGGGGCATACCAGACGATGATGCGGTCGCTGTCGGCCAGGTAATTGGTGATCTCGGAACTGGTGAAATGGCCCGAGACCGGGTTGTAGTCGACCGAACACAGCACGACCGGCCCCTGATAGCCGGTGCGGGCCGAGGTGGCATTGTCATCGCCGGCATAGCGCATGACGAGGTTGAAGCGCTCGACGCCGGTAAAGACGCCGACCTCGCGGTCACACAGGCTCTTGTCGAGCGCGGTGCCCTTGAGCACGAAGGCGGAGAGGAAATCGCTGACGCCGGTCAGATGCTTGCGCTCGAGCGGCACGCGGTCATAATTGTCGATGATGGGCGGCTCGACCTTGAAGGAGCCGACATCGCCACCGGCAAAGGTGACGTCGATGTCGAAGGTCTCGCCATTGGCGCGGGTCTGCAGGTCAAAGGCCTGGGCCGCCAGCCGGCTGCCGGTCGAACTGCCCGAGGCGCTGGCCTTGGCGGTGCCGCTGGCAACCACGGCGCCGAGCCCGGCCACATTGGCCGAGAGATCGAGGCCGAAGCGGGCGCCGTCATCCCTGAGGTCGACATTCATGGTGGCGATGTTGATGCCGCCCAGGGTCAGTACATAGCCGGCGCTGGCATCGACCTCGGCCGCGGCCGCAGGCGGGCAGGCGAGCAGCGCCAGTGCGGCGAGAACGGCGAAACGGGGCTGGGTCAAGATCGGGCGTCTCTGCAAAGGGGTGGCGAATCGGGGTAAGCTCTGAAAGTGCCGTCTGCCGCCGCCCTCTGCAAGCCGCTCGCGCCGGATTGAGGCGGCCTTTGTCTTGACGGGCCCGCCCATATTGACTAAAGAGCCCTCAGATTTCAGACACTACAGGCCCGATGCGGGGCATGATCCCTGCACCAGCGGCCTTTTGCAACAGGATAGATGACCATGGCACGGCGCTGTGAACTTACCGGCAAGGGCGTTTTGGTTGGCAACAACGTTTCGCACGCTCTCAATCGTACCCGTCGTCGGTTCCTTCCGAACCTGGTGAACGTGACGCTGATCTCGGAGGCGCTCAACCGCCCCGTCAAGCTGCGCATCACCGCCTATGCCCTGCGTTCGGTTGAACACCGCGGTGGGCTCGACGCTTTCCTGCTCAAGCAGAGCGACGACACGCTGTCGACGCTGGCTCAGGGCATCAAGAAGGAAGTGCGCGCCGCTCTGGCTGCGTAATCCTCTTGTACCAGTGACCAATTGACCGCGTGGGGTTCAGCTCCACGCGGTTTTTCTTTTGTGCCAATCTCGGCGCATTCCGCCCCGGTCTTTTGCCGGTTGGCGGCCTTCTAGAGGTGCATTCTGATGCTAGCTCGCTTGCTGGCGGCTATTGCCGCCATGGTCGTTGTCGTCGCGGCCTCCAATATTCTCGTGCTCTATCCGCTGCAGGCGCAGCTGGGGCCGGTCAACCTGGCCGACCTGTTGACCTGGGGCGCCTTCACCTTCCCCTTTGCCTTTCTGATCACCGATCTCACCAACCGGTTTGACGGCGCGCGCAGTGCCCGTCTGGTCGTGCTGGTCGGCTTTGCCGTGGGGCTGAGCGTCTCGCTCTATCTCAGCTATCAGCCCCTGCCCTGGAACCCCCAGGGCGGTCCGGCAACGACGCAGCGCATTGCGCTGGCCTCGGCCACAGCCTTCCTGGTCGGTCAATTGCTCGATATTGCCGTGTTCTCGCGCCTGCGCGCGGCCAAGGCCTGGTACCTGCCGCCGCTGGTGGGCTCGCTGTTCGGTTCGCTGATCGATACCACGATCTTCTTTTCGGTGGCCTTTGCCCCGGCCTTGGCCGGGATCGATGCGCTGTTCGGCCTGGCCGATGGGTCGCTGGGCTTTCCGGCGCCCTGGCTGGGCCTGGGCCCTGAAGTGCCGCTCTGGACCTCGCTGGCGACCGGTGACTTCCTCGTCAAGTTCCTTGCCGCCCTCCTCTTGCTGGCGCCCTATCGTCTGCTGATGGGCAAGATCAGGCCGCTGCCGCCGCTGGGCGCCCGCGCCTAGGCCCAAGCGAGCCGACAGAAAAAACCCGACGTCGGCCTGCGGCTGGCGTCGGGTCTTTTGTCTGTGGGCATTGGACAATGCGGCCGGCGCAGGTCGGTGGAAAACCTCAGTCGCCTTCGCCGGGGGCCTCGGAGAAGTATTTCTCGAACTTGCCGTCCTCGCCGTCCTTTTCCTTGGCCTCGGGCAACGGATCGCGCCGCTCGGTCAGGTTGGGCCAGAGCGAGGCGAACTTGGTATTGATCTCGAGCCAGTGGTCGAGGCCGCTCTCGGTATCGGGCTTGATGGCTTCGGCCGGGCATTCGGGTTCGCAGACGCCGCAGTCGATGCACTCGTCGGGGTGGATCACCAGCATGTTCTCACCCTCATAAAAGCAGTCCACCGGACAGACTTCGACGCAATCGGTGTACTTGCAGGCAATGCAGTTGTCGGTGACGATATAGGTCATCTAGGCGGGCATCCCGAACAGAAGCCGGGCCAGCGCAGGGTGCGTGGCGCGGCAGGTCTCAACGGCTCCGTTGCTAAACTTTTTCTCCGGGCGCTGCAAGGCTGGCCGGGGGCAGGGTTTGGCGCGTTGGGCGGTGCAGGAGGCATATTTTGTCAGGTGGCGGCACCGGGCCGGTGGCGGAACACCAGATCTTCGGGGTCCTGGCCCTGCGCCTCCAGGTCGCGCACGGCACCCATGCGTTCGGCCAAGGCGATGGATCGGGCATTGGCAGGATCGACATAGCTGACCAAGTGGGGCAGCTGCAACTGGCTGAAGGCCCATTGGCGCAGCGCCGTGGCCGCCTCGAAAGCGTAGCCCTGGCCCTCGTAACCGGCATAGACCAGCCAGCCCAGCTCCTTTTCGGGAAAGAGTGGGCCGTGATTGATGCCGACCTGGCCGATACAGGGGCCAGTGGCGCCAAGATCGATCATCAGGGCGCCGTGGCCGAAGAGCTGCCAGGAGGCCAGGTCGTGGCAGAACAGGCCCCAGGCTGCAAAAGTATCATAGGGCCCGCCCATATGGATCGCGCGCGGCGCAGCGAGAAAATCGCGATAAGCAGCGAAGTCCTCGTAGACCGGCGCACGCAGGGTCAGCCGGGCGGTTGCCAGGATGGGGATGGTCACGTCTCGTCATCCCCACCGCGAAAACGGTCGGTGTCGCGCCGTTCCTTCTTGGTCGGCCGGCCCGCGCCGTCGTCACGTTGTGCGATGGCGGCCTCATAGGGGGATCGTTCGGCCCGGGGCAGGGATGGGGGCGAGAGGTCCTCGTAGAGGGTCTGGGCCTCGCTGGCCGGGCCGCGGCGGGTGCCGGGATCGATGATGCGCCAGACCAGGATGCGCTCATGCAGCGCCATGGTCAGCACATCGCCGGCGCCGACCTTGAGGTCGCTGCGGATGGTGCGTTCGGAATTGACCCGGACGGCGCCTGATTCGATGTATTTCTGCGCCAGGGTGCGCGATTTGATGGCGCGCGCAAAGAACAGGAACTTGTCGAGCCGCTCCTTGCGGGCGGCGGGCTCGACAAGCCCTGCCAATTGCTAGTTTGCCTTGCCGTCGCGCAGGGCGGCCAGCTTGGCGAAGGGGCTGTCGGGATCGAAAGCCTTTTCGCGCTTTTCTTCCCGCGGCTGCTGGAACCTGGCCTGCTCGCCCTTCTGGCTGTCCGGACGGCGGTTCTCGCTGTGCGGACGGGCATCGGGCTTGGCCGGCCGCGCATTGGCGGGCCTGGTATTGGCGGGGCGGGTATTGGCCGGCTTGGGGTTGAGATGCTGGGCCTTGGTCAGGTCCTGCACTTCGCCCTCGGGGCGGCGCGGGGCGGTCGGACGATGACTGCGCTCGGGACGCTTGGCTGCTGCCTCGCCTTCGGGGCGACGGCGGCCGTCATGCCGCCTGGCCTCGGGGCGCTTGCCGCTGGGCGACCAGATTTCGTCATATTCGGGCTCGGCCGGGGCAGCCGGCTCGACCGGTGCCGTCTGGCCGGTGGTCGCTTCGGTTGCGGGCGAGGCCTCGACAATGGTGGTGTCGGGGATGGCCATGGTTTCAGCCGGTGTCGCTGGTGCGACAATGGCCTCGGCTGGTGTCTCGTCGGCGACATCGAGCGTGGCCGGCGCTTCGCTCAGCGTTTCCTCGAGGGCGGGCGCATCGGCGCTGGCTTCGGCCGGGGTCGCTGCCACGGGCTCAACCGGCGCTGGCGCTGCCGTCTTGAGCGTGCGCTTGACGCGATAGCCCAGCGAATTGAGGATCGAGGCGAAGTCTTCGCCCGAACAGCCCAGCAGCGAGGTCATTTCCACGGTGACGCGGAAGCCATTGCCTTCGGCGGCGCCGGCGGGCAGTTCGCCCTGGTGCCGCGTGGGATCGAGCGCGATGAGCGGCCGGATGATGTCGGCCAGGCGTTCGAGAATATCGACGCGGACGGCGCGCTTGCCGGCCACCTTGAAGCCGGCAATCTCATACAGGCGGGTGTCGACTTCGGGATCGACGACAAAGCTGGTGCGGCCGCTGAGCACGATATGGGGAATGTCGGTGACGCCGGGCTGGCGCACGCCGCCATGCTTGAGCGCAAACAGGATCAGCGCCAGCTCGCGCGGGGCGGGCTTGAGCGAGAGCGGCAGGTAGATGTGATAGGCGCCGAACTTGATGCCCAGCTTGCGCATCTTGCCGCGCACGTCCTGGTCGAGGTTCTTGACCTCGTCAGCGACCTGGCTGCGCGGGATGAGCCCGAGATGCTCGAACAGCTGGAAGCCGATGCCGCGCGCGGCGCCATCGAGATCGGCCGGGGCTTCGAGCGCCATGACGGGCTCGAGAATGGTGTTGACGTGATGGCGCAGCCAGAGGCTCAGCCGATCCTGCACGCGTTCGAGGTCGGTGCCGGTCAGCGTCTCGTCCGCCAGAATCAGGATGCGCGGCCGGTAGAGCGTATCGCCCTCGATCAGCTCGGCGACGATGTCGCCCTTCCAGCGCATGCGACCATCGGTGGCCAGCACGAATTCCTCATTGGGCGCCCCCGCCAGGCGTTCGGCCCGGTGGTGAATTTCGGGCGCGACCACCTGATCGGCGGCGGAGCGCAGATTCTTGATGTCGGCATCGCCGTCGTTGCGGGCCAGGGTAAAGCGGAAGCCTTCAAGCGTGCCGATGAGATGGCCTTCCAGCCGTACTTCGCCGCGCTCATTGATCTCGGGAGATGCCATACGTTTGTCTTTCAGGTGACGAAGCAACACGCTGGTGCGCCGGTCGACGAAGCGCTGGGTCAGGCGCTCGTGCAGCGCATCACTCAGCCGGTCCTCAATGTCTCGGGTCTTTTCGCGCCAATGTGAAGGGTCTGCAAGCCAGTTTTTGCGGTTCGCGACGAAGGTCCATGTGCGGATCTGCTTGATCCGGTTGCTCAAAGTATCGATGTCGCCGCTGGCATTGTCGCAAAAGCGGACCTGCTCGGCAATCCAGTCTGCATCCACCTTACCACGCTTGACCAGATCAGCGTAAATATGGGTAACGATTTCACCGTGATTGGCCGGTGAAATGCCCTGATAATCAGGGATTTGGCAGCATTCCCACAAAAGCCGGGCGCCATCGAGGCCGCGGGCCAGTTTGCCGGCCTCATTGCGGGCGACAAATTCGAGCGCGCGCTGATCGGTGGCGATCGGTACGCGGGTCAGCGTGCGGCTGTCCGAGGACATTTCCAGGCTGTTGAGCAGCGCCGGGATGGATGAATAATCCAGCCGGTTGTTGCGCCATTGCAGCACTTTGATGGGCTCGAAATCGTGGGTTTCGAGCGCAATCACCATTTCTTCGTCGAATCCCTCGGTCCCGGCGGTGACGCCAAAGGTGCCATTGCGGGCATGGCGACCGGCGCGGCCGGCGATCTGGCCGAGCTCGGCGGGGGTCAGCGGGCGGCTGGTGCGACCATCGAACTTGCTGTCATCGGCAAAGGCGACATGGTGGATATCGAGGTTGAGGCCCATGCCGATGGCATCGGTGGCGACCAGGAAATCGACATCGCCATTCTGGTAGAGCTCGACCTGGGCATTGCGGGTGCGGGGGCTGAGCGCGCCCATGACCACGGCCGCGCCGCCGCGCTCGCGCCGGATCAGTTCGGCAATGGCGTAAACCTGGCGGCCGGAAAAGGCGACGATGGCCGAGCGGGGCGGCTGGCGCGAGATCTTCCTGGAGCCGGCATAGACCAGCTGGCTGAAACGCGGGCGATCGATGATCTGGGCGTCGGGCAGCAGCTTGCGGATCACCGGCGCCATGGTGGCGGCGCCCAGCAGCAGCGTTTCGTGCAGGCCGCGGGCATGCAGGATGCGGTCGGTAAAGACATGGCCGCGGTCGAAATCGGTGGCGGTCTGGATCTCGTCGATGGCCAGGCAATCGACGCGGATATCGGTGGGCATGGCCTCGACCGTGCAGACCCAGTAGCGCGGCTTGGCCGGGACGATGCGCTCCTCGCCGGTGATCAGGGCCACGGCCTGTTCGCCCACCCGTTCGACGCAGCGCTGATAGACTTCGCGGGCCAGCAAACGCAGGGGCAGGCCGATCATCCCGGTGGGATGGGCCAGCATGCGCTCGATGGCAAAATAGGTCTTGCCGGTATTGGTGGGGCCAAGGATCGCCTTGACGGATTGGGCGGGCGCAAAGGTCATTTGGCCTCAATGTAGGGCGTCCCCGCGACAGTTGCGAGTGGGTGCCTTCATTGTCCCAAGAAAGGACAGTCATTGCGACCTTTTTGCCATGCGGTTCGGGAATAGAACAGGGCGCGAACGAAACGGCACCGAATCGGCGTGTTCAGCAGAATCCCGGTTCGTTCACGGCTAGCTGTGGTGGGTCGCCGCCCGCGCCAGGCACAAGCGGGTTCATGCGTTCGTCACTGTCGTCCGAAAGGCGGCAAATCCGTTCAGTTTCCCTAACAAAGCGTGAATTTTCGCGCCCTGGAGGCGAATGTGACGGAAAAGTTAACGCGCCAGGCGCGCATTTTTCTTCGCCCTTGTGGTTTGCCCACCCGGCCCGGTTGGCGGCAGCGGCAGCACGTTCATGATAAAGTCGGTTGACCGTCCTGTTGCGGGACAGCGGTGATGGAATCGGCAGACGCGTCCGCGCACCACGGGGCGCGGGTAGGAGACGCGAGAAGCGCTTTGCCAAGCCGGATGGGTTTGACTATGGTCCGCGCGGTTTTTCAGCCCAGAAATGGCATCATGTCAGACGATATTGCACCCATCCCGCAGCCCGGCATTCTCGATATAGCGCCCTATCTGCCCGGCAAGTCCGGCGCGGCCGGCAGCAAAGCGGTCAAGCTCTCGGCCAATGAATCGCCACTGGGGGCCAGCCCCAAGGCCATCGAAGCCTTCCGCGCGGCGGCCGAACAGCTCGAAATCTATCCCGAGGGCACCTCGCGCCTGCTGCGCACGGCTCTGGCCGAAGTGCATGGCCTGGACGCCGACCTTATCGTCTGCGGCAATGGCTCGGATGACCTGCTGCACCTGATCGCCCAGTGCTATCTGGGCGAAGGCGACGAGGCGGTGATGAACCGCTATGGTTTTTCGGTCTATCCGATCATCACCAAGGCGGCCGGCGCATCAATCGTCATGGTCGACGAGGTCGATTACACCGCCGATGTCGACCTGCTGCTGGCGGCGGTGACGCCCCGCACCAGGATCGTCTGGCTGGCCAATCCGAACAATCCCACCGGCACCTATCTCAGCGATGCCGAAGTGCGCCGGCTGCATGCCGGCCTGCGCCCCGACATCCTGCTCGTCATCGACAATGCCTATGCCGAATATGTCACGGCCGAGGACTTTGCCGTCGGCCAGGCGCTGGTGGCCGAGACGAAAAACGTCGTGATGGTGCGCACCTTCTCCAAGATGGGTCTGGCGGCGGCGCGCATCGGCTGGCTGGTCGGTTCGCCCGAACTGGTGGACGTGATCAACCGCGTGCGCGGGCCGTTCAATGTCAACCTGCCGGGGCAGTTGGCCGCGGCCGCGGCAACGCGTGACACCGAATTCACCGCCCGGCTCAAGGCGCATAATGCGCAGTGGCGCGACTGGATTACCGAAGAACTCGATTCCAACCACATCCATGTCGTGCCCAGCCAGGGCAATTTCGTCATGCTGCTGTTTCCCGATGCCGAGCATGCGCGCCTGGCCTTTGCGGCGCTGATGGAACGCGGGCTGATCGTGCGCGAGATCGGCGCCTCCTATGGCATAGACCATGGCCTGCGCATTTCCATCGGCTCCGAACAGGCCATGCGTGGCGTCGTCGGCATCATCAAGGCATTGGTCAAAACCGCATGAGTGTCCATTTTCGCAAGCTCGCCCTGATCGGCATCGGCCTGATCGGCTCCTCGATTGCCCTGGCCGCGCGCCGGCAGGGGCTGGTCGATGTCATCGCCATTGCCACGCGCAAGCAGGAAACGCTCGACGAAGCGCGCGAGCTCGGGCTGGGCGATCTCTATACGCTCGACGCTGCCGAGGCGGTGCGCGGGGCCGATCTGGTCATCCTCTGCACGCCGGTCGGCGCCTATGCGAGCGTCATCAAGGCCATTGCGCCCTTTCTTGAACCCGGCGCCATCGTTTCCGATGTCGGCTCGGTCAAGGGCCATGTGGTCAAGGTGCTGGCGCCCCACATTCCCGCCGGCGTCCATCTGATTCCGGCCCATCCCATTGCCGGCACCGAGCATTCCGGCCCGTCGGCGGGCTTTCCCGAGCTGTTTGCCGGCCGCTGGTGCGTGCTGACGCCCGGCCCCGAGGTGGATGCGGCGCAGACGGAAAAGCTCGCCGCCTTCTGGCGCGCCATGGGCAGCCAGGTCGAGTGCATGGAGCCGGGCCATCACGACATGGTGCTGGCCATTACCAGCCATATTCCCCATCTCGTCGCCTATAATATCGTGGGCACGGTGGCCGATCTGGAAGCAGCCACGCAGTCGGAAGTGATCAAGTTCTCCGCCTCGGGCTTTCGTGACTTTACCCGCATCGCCGCCTCCGACCCGGTGATGTGGCGCGACGTGTTCCTGACCAATCGCGATGCGGTGCTCGAAATGCTGGGGCGCTTTACCGAGGATCTGTCGGTACTGCAGCGCGCCGTGCGTACCGGTGACGGGCCGGCGCTCGAAGCCATGTTCACCCGCACCCGCGCCATCCGCCGCTCGATCATCTCGGCCGGCCAGGAAACCGCTGCGGCCGATTTCGGCCGGCCGCACGAGGCGCCGCCGGCGCCTGCACCTGACGACAAGGCCTAAAACAGCGGGCCGATGGCGGCGATGGGCACGAGGCCGGACAGGATGGCCCCATCCCGGAAATTGAGCTGATTGGCAAAGCTGCCATCGGGGCCCGGTGCGCCCAGCACCAGGGTGCGCCAGGGTTCTTCGAGCAGCGGGCCGATGCGTTCGGCCACGCCGGTCGAGGTGATGGTGATCTGGCCCTCGAGCTGACCCTGGGCGTCGAGCGCCAGCGCGCCGCTGGCGTCGAGCGTGGAGGTGGCATCGGTGCCGTGGATCGACACGACATTGAGCTGGCCATTGGCCGCCTGCAGGGCCGGCAGCATGTCGGGGGCGCCCCAGTTGCGCACATCGTCGGGCAGGCCGGTCAGCTCGAGCTGGAGCTCGGCATTGGTGTCGCTCAGCGTCAGGCCGGGATAGGCCAGCTCGCTGCTGCGCAGATAACCTGCCAGGGCGGCGGTCTGGCGGGTGGGGTCGTGCTGCTCGGGAATGTCGAACAGGTGCAGCTCGGCCAGCGGGGTCTGGGCGATGGTGCTGCTGCCCAGCAGCGTATCGGACCAGACCAGGTTCTCGCCCGAGATCGAGGCGCGGGCAATGCGCCAGTCGGCTAGCCGGATGCTGGCCGCCAGCGCCGACCAGGCGAGCTGGTTGCGCGAACCGGTAAAGGTGTCCGTCACCTGCATCGGGCCCAGAGCCGAGGCGAGCAGATGGGTGGGCGCATAGACCAGCACGCTGGCGCGCAGACCGGGCAGCTCGATCACCGCGTCGCCGCTGACGATGCGGGCCGAGCTGCAATCGGCGTCAAAGCGGAAGGGAAAGCCGCCGATGGTCAGCGTGCCGCAGGTCAGTTGCGGTGACGTAAGGCCATCGGCCTCGGCCTGCAGCGCAATCTGCTGCCTGACGACCCCGGACAGTACCAGCCAGGCAGCGCTCCACAGCACGACAACGGCGAGCACAACGCCGCCCAGGATAATGATTCGTTTCTTCATGGCTGGCATTCTTAGCGCCGAGGGCGGAAAAGCGCCATCGGCCGACGCCGTGCTGGCCGGGGCAAACCGGGTCGTGCGGCTTGCGCAAGGCGGTTATGGCAGGACGGCATTGGTGCTTGCCGGCAAGCTTGCCTATGTGTGAGGTCAGGAAATGGCAATGACAGAAATCAGCACCGAACACGACAGGCACTGGGTCTTTGGCTATGGCTCGCTGATCTGGAATCCGGGCTTTGCCCATGTCAGCGCCCAGCAGGGCCTGCTGCGCGGGGCGCATCGGAGCCTGTCCATCGTGTCGCATCATCACCGCGGCACGCTGGAACGGCCGGGTCTGGTGTTCGGGCTGGCACGCGGCGGGTCGTGTCGCGGCATGGCCTTTGAAGTCGCCGGTTCCGACTGGTCGACGGTGCGGGCCTATCTTGAGGCGCGCGAGCAGGTCACGGCGGTCTATCGCGACGTCATCCGGCCGGTGCATCTGGTGGATGGCCGCACGGTGCGGGCGCTGACCTTCATGGTCGACGCGCGGCATGAACAGTATGCCGGCAAGCTGTCGCTGGAGCAGCAGCTGGCCATGGTGCGGGCCGGGGTCGGGCTGTCGGGGCGCAATATCGACTATGTGCTCAATACGGCCAGCCACCTCAAGGCGCTGGGCATTGCCGATCGGCAATTGCAGGCCCTGGCGGACATTCTGCGGGCCGAATTGCAGTCCGAGGCAGCCAGCGCGGCTTAAGCGGCCTGGGCTTCGGCCAGCGGCGCGGCGCCTTCGAGATCGAAAATGGTGGCGAGGCGTTCGGCCTGGCTTTCCGGCGTCAGCACGCGGAAGACGCGGTCGGCGCAGCTCAGCGCCAGACGGAAGCGCGCGCGGCTGAGCGGATCGCTGACCAGGTCGGTGGTGGCGCCTACCCAGAGCACATGGCTGCCCTTGGCCAGCAGATGCAGCTCGGTATCGGCCAGGGCAAAATGCTCGAGCGGTTCGCCGATCAGGTCATAGGCCCGGCCGGAGCGACCCTGCCAATGGCTCTGCCGTCCGAAGCTGTGCATCACGACTTTGCTGTAATTGCCGACCATCACGCTATCCCCAAAGCGAGCATTGCATTAGAACAAAGATAGAACAAAATGTCCTCGATGTCAAGCAGTGCCGTGCCCGATTTCTATATCTATGGGTTAGCCTGACCGTTTCGTCAACATATAGTGGTCATGCTTCGTTCGAACGCTGCCGCTTGAGGGCATCAAAGCGGCTGCGCAGCTCGGGGCCGATCGGGCGGGCAAGCCCCTCTGCCTCTGCCTTGAGCGCCAGGGTATCGGATTCGGTTTCGATGGCTTTTTTGAGTCGCTCCAGAAAAACATCGGCCGTCAGGCCCGCCTCGATGGCGGGCAGGAATTTCGCCTCGGCGGTGCCGGGCCAGATGACGGGGCTGTTGCGTCCCCAGAACAGGCCGGAATTGAGCGCCACGGGGACGACGGGGACGTTGAGCTCGAGATAGAGCCGGACGATGCCCTGGCGATAATCGGGCGGGGCCAGCGGGGCGCGACGGGTGCCTTCAGGGAAGATGACGATGCGGCAGCCGCGGGCGATGGCGGCATGGGCCTGTGCCATCATGGCGGGGACGGCCTTGGCGCCCTTCTTGCGGTCGACCTCGATGCAGTCGAGCGAGCGGGCGGCCCAGCCGAAGAAGGGAATGTTCATCAATTCCTTCTTGATGATGTAGGCGGGCCGGCCGGCATAGGGAAAAATGGCAAACACATCCCAGTCGCTCTGGTGCTTGGCGGCAATGATGCAGCCGCCTTCGGGAATGTTCTCCAGGCCGCTGACCTTGGTCTTGACGCCGGTCAGCCAGCGCAGAAAGCGCAGCGAGGAGGTGCCCCAATAGACGGCAATGGCCCAGCTGGCCCGGGTGCGGCCACTGATCAGGGCGATGGTGCCCAGCACGATGGCGATGACGGCGGTCTGGCCGATAAACAGCGCATAGAACAGCGCGGTGCGAATTGCCTGAAAGACCATCATTGTCGTTTGCTCCTGGATCGGCTGCCCGGACAGCGTCATAGCGGGGCGCCGCGGCTTTGGCGAGGGTGTTGCCCCGCCGCATCGCGGACGCTCCCGCGGTTCAAGACGTCTGGGCGAGGTAGCGGCGCACGGTGTGGCGCGAGGTGATGGCGGTGAGCGCGGCGATCACCGGGATCACCGTGGCGAGGCCCACCAGTCCGTCAAGGCCCAGGGCAAAACGCCCGAACAGCACGCCCACCTGGGCGCCGGCCTCGCTGGAAAGCATATTGCCCGCCAGCGTCCCGACCAGCACGAAGAACAGCAGCGCCGCCATTACGCCGAGCAGCCCGCCCTGCAGGCCGATGGAGAGAAAGCGGCCCTGGAACTCGCCGGCAATGAACTTGTTGGAGGCGCCGATATAATGCAGCACATCGACGATCTCGCGATTGGTCGCCATGGCGCCGCGGGTGGCAAAGATGATGGCCAGCACGGTGGCGGCGCCGATCAGCAGCAGCACCAGCAGACCCGACAGCACGATGGTGCCGGCCATGGTGTTGAGCTGCTGTCGCCAGGCGGCATGGGTGTCGAGGCTGGCGCCGTTGACCGCGGCGAGATTGCGCTGCAGGCCCTCGATGTCGGCCTCGGCGGGGTCGGCGAGGCGCACCACGACAAGACGGGGAATTTCAATGGTCGTCAGGTCAAGGCCGGCGCCCAGCCAGGGTTCGAGCAGGGCCTGGCTTTCCTCAAGGGTCAGCGCCCGCGCCGAGGCGACGCCCGGCGTGGTTTCGGCCAGCGAGACGGCGGTGCGCAGATTGGATTCCATGACCTCGCCCGCCACCGGGCGGATCTGGATGGTCACCTCGCGGCCGACATCGGCCGACCAGGCAATGGCCGATTTCTGCACCAGTACCACGCCGCCCAGGGTGACCGCCGAGAGGAAGCCCATGATGGTGATCATCAGCAGCAGCGTGCGTCCGGCGACGCTTTTCTCCGGGACGATGGGGGCGGCGCCGCCGCGGCGCGGCAGCAGGGCCAGGATGCGCTCAATCATGGATGGCCAGCTCCCCTTTGCTCAGCAGCATGCGCGGATAGCTGAATTTGTCGAGCAGCGGCAATTCGTGCGTGGCGAGGATGATGGTCATGCCCAGCGTGCGGTTGAGTTCGGCAAACAGGTGCACCAGGCGGCTGGACAGATCGGGGTCGACATTGCCGGTCGGCTCGTCGGCCAGCAGGATCTTGGGCCGGGCGATGACCGCGCGGGCGATGGCGGCGCGCTGCTTTTCGCCCCCCGACAGCAGGGAGGGCGGCGCGTTCATGCGCTCGCCCAGCCCCACCCATTCGAGCAGTTCGGTGACATTGGGACGATATTCGCTTTCGGGCTGGCCCAGCACGCGCAAGGGCAGGGCCACATTCTCGAAGGTGGTCAGATGGTCGAGCAGGCGGAATTCCTGGAAGACGATGCCGATATGGCGGCGCAGCTGCAGCAGCCGGTCCTGGCTGAGCGTGCTGACGTCCTCGCCGAACATGGTGACCTGGCCGCGCGTCGGTTTCAGCGACAGCAGCAGCAGGCGGAGCAGGCTGGTCTTGCCGGCGCCGGAGGGCCCGGTCAGGAAATGGAAGGAGCCAGGCTCGACCGAGAAGGTCAGGTCGCGCAGCACTTCGGGGCCATTGCCATAGCGCAATCCCACATCGGCGAATTCGATCAAGAGTGCAGGCTCCCCGTTGCTCGGCTTGGGTTCAGGCGAATCACGCCATGGCGGCAGCATAACAGCGGCGCCCGGCCGATGCGGCACCGACCCGTGCCCGGCCGCGATAAAGCGGTACAAATGTGGTGGAATTGGCGAGCGCCAGGCCGGATTTGAGGAGTCTTAACACCCTGTCGCTAATTTGAAGCATGTTTTGCGTCCGTCCCAGCAGTCTGGCCCCATGATCATTTCCTGTCCACATTGCCAGACCAAGTACCAGGTGACCTACGAGGCCATTGGCTCGGCCGGTCGCAAGGTGCAGTGCGCCCATTGCCAGCAGGCCTGGGATCAGCCCCCGATCGCCAAGGACGAGCCGCCGCCCGCCATCCGCAAGGCCGAGCAGGCCATCGAGGAAGACGGGCTGGACGACGCCATGAGCGCCCAGGACAAGGCTGACGCCGTGCGCCCCGACAAGGCAGCCGATGACAAGGCCGCCAAGGCGGCAAAGCTCGACAAGCAGCGCGCGGCCAAGGAGGCCAAGGACGCCAAGGTCAAAAAACCCGGCAAGCCGGTCGACCAGGCCTCGGCCGGCAAGATTGATCCATCGGTGATCCGCCGGCGGCGCAAGGCGTTCTCGCGGCCCGACCGGCCCATGCTCGACGAAGTGCCGCTGGCCCGCCTGCGCCTGGCGCTGCGCCTTGTCGGCGCGACGGCGCTGGTGGGCGTGCTGGCCTTTGCCTATCTCGGACGGGTGCAGGTGGTGCAGCGCTTTCCGGCCATGGCGGGGGTCTATGGCGCGCTGGGCATGGGCATCAATGTGGTGGGCCTCGATTTTGCCGCGGTCAGCGCCATGCAGACCCTGCGCAATGGCAAGGAAGTGCTGATCGTCTCGGCGCAGATCGTGGGCCTGTCCCCCAGTCCCGTAGCCGTGCCGGCCGTGGTGGTGACGCTGATCGGCGCCGACGGACACGGGGTCTATCAATGGAGCGTGCAGCCCACGGTCACCGACCTGATGGCCGGCGAGCGCTCGACCTTTGACACCCAGCTGACCTTGCCGCCCGGCGAGGCGTCCCGCGTCCGGCTGAGCTTTGCCGGCGGTTCGGGTTTCCGCGCCGGCACGACACAGCCCGCCGCGCCTGCCGCCGGTCCGGGCGCCGATGCCGGCGGCCATGCCATGGAAGCGCCTGTGACCGATGGCGCCGCGCCGGCGCATGCCGATCCTGCGGCGCCTGAACATGCCGACACCGCGGCGCCGGAACATGCAGATGCCGCGGCGCATGACGCTGCGGCCGAACCCAGTCATGGCGACACCGCCACCCCCGAACACGCCACGCCGGAGCACAACTGATGGCCCGCATTCTTGTTGCTGAAGATGATCCGTCGGTGCGCGCCTTCGTGGTCAGCGCACTGACCATGAAGGGTCACGAGGTGATGGCGGAGGAGGATGGTGGCCTCGCCGCCGAAACCGCCGATGCCGAAGGCGGACGGTTCGACCTGCTGCTGAGCGACATCAAGATGCCCATCATGGACGGCATTGCGCTGGCGCTCGATGTGGCCGCCAAATATCCCCATATCATCATCGTGCTGATGACCGGCTTTGCCGATCAGCGCGAGCGGGCGCATGGGCTCGACGCGCTGATCTATGACGTCATCGTCAAGCCCTTTACCCTGGCTGACCTCCTGGCCAAGATCGACGATGCGCTGGCCGGCAAGCCGGTCGAGGTGGTCTCGCTGGGCCGGCAGGCACGCGAGGAATAGGCCGGCTCAGACCCAGTCGGGCACCGAATCGAGCGCGATCAGTTCCTCGAGCGACTTGCGCGGGCGAATGACGTGGAAGCGGTCGCCATCGACCAGCACTTCGGGGATCAGCGGCCGCGAATTATAGGTCGAGGCCATGACCGCGCCATAGGCGCCGGCGCTCATGATGGCCAGGAGGTCACCCTCCTCGACGCCGGGCATGGTGCGGGCCTTGGCCAGGTAGTCGCCGGTTTCGCAGACCGGGCCGACAATGTCGGCGGTGATCGGGGGCAGGTTGGAATAGTTCACCGGCACCACGTCGTGATGGGCCTCGTAGAGCGTGGGGCGGATCAGGTCGTTCATCGCCGCATCGACGATGACAAAGCTGGTGCTGCCCTGCTTCACATATTCGACCTTGGTCACCATGATGCCGGCATTGCCGACCAGCAGGCGCCCCGGTTCGATGACGAGGCTGCAGCCGAGCTGGCCGATCTTGTCGCGCACCATGGCGGCATAGGCCTCCGGATGGGGCGGGGCCTCCTGGTCGTGGTGATAGGGAATGCCGAGGCCGCCGCCGACATCGACATGGTCGATGGCGTGGCCGTCGGCGCGCAGTTCGGCCACCAGCTCGGCCATCAGGCCGAAGGCATTGCCGAAGGGTTCGAGGTCGGTGATCTGGCTGCCGATATGCATGTCGACGCCGACGGCCATCACATTGGGCAGTTCGGCAATGCGGGCATAGACGGCGCGTGCGCGGGCATAGGCAATGCCGAACTTGTTCTCGGCCTTGCCGGTGGAAATCTTGGCATGGGTACGGGCATCGACATCGGGATTGATGCGCACCGAGACGCGGGCGGTCATGCCCATTTCGGCGGCGACCATGGAGAGCCGCTCGAGCTCGGGCTCGCTTTCGAGGTTGAAGCACTTGATGCCGACGGCGAGACCGCGGCGCATTTCGGTGATGGTCTTGGCGACGCCGGAAAAGACGATCATGTCGGGGGAAATGCCGGCGGCCAAAGCGCGTTCGAGCTCACCCAGCGAGACCACGTCGGCGCCGGCGCCTTCAGAGGCCATCAGCCGGAGCACGGCCTGGTTGGAATTGGCCTTCATGGCATAGGCGAGCAGCGTCGGGATGCCCTCGAAGGCCGCCTTGACCACGCGCACATGGCGCCGCAGCGTGGCGCTGGAATAGACATAGAAGGGCGTGCCGACCTTGTCGGCCAGGTCGTTGAGATTGACGTTCTCGGCATAGAGGCTGCCGTCGCGGTGTTCGAAATGGTGGACCAAGGGGTCGTCCTCAACTGTGTTCACCACCCACGAAGTCACCCCGGCCAAGGCCGGGGTCCATCCTGAGATCGGGCAATTGGCAGCCTATCAGGATGGATTCCGGCCGGCGCCGGAATGACATCTGGACGGCCGATGAATTCGCAATATTCCCTAAGCCAGCGCGCCTGAAAACGAAAGCAAGACTTATCGATCCGCCTCATAAGCGGCTTCGATCTGCTCGGCGACCAGCGCCTGCAGCTGCCAGAGATGGGGGTCGTGGATGCCCACCTGCTCGAGATGCTGCACGGTGGCGTGCAGATATTCGGCCATCGAGCCGCGATTGCCTACGGCCCTGGCCAGCACCAGGGCAATTTCCTGATTGCTGAGGCCCGAGACATAGCGGCCCGACTGGCGGTCGATGCAGAAGGTGAGGGCGCGGATGGTGCGCTCGCCGGAGCGGGCATTGACCCAGCGGGGCGGAAAGGCCGAGGGCAGCCAGCCCATTTCGCGTTCCAGCAGGCTGGTCATGGCCGCATCGATCGCGTCGGGCGGCAGGCGGTAGAGCACGCCATTGCAGGCGCCGCCGCGATCGAGCGCCAGCATCAGGCCGGGATTTTCATCGGAGCCGCGAAAGCGGGTGTTCCAGCCCAGGCAGAAGGCGCGGTGCCAGCCATGCACCAGGCCATTGCGCATCTCGACGAAGTCGCAGGCCGGTTTCCAGATCAGCGAGCCATAGGCGAAAATCCAGACCTCGCGGCCGGCGCGGTCGGGGCCGAGCAGATGGGCAATGGTCGCATCGTGGTCGGCCTGGGTCGCCGCGCGCATGCCCTCGGGCGGCGGCGGCATGAGTTCGGAGGTCTCGACCGGCTGCAGATAGCCGACATGACGCTGAGTCAGGCGCATCTGTCGCGATCTGGCGGCCATCTCTTCATTACCCGTTCACAGTGGTGACCAAATTAGGGCGCCGCTGGCGTTATTCAACCCCGCCATCGCCATGGCCGCCATGCTTTTTGCGCGCCAGCGGCCGGGGTTCGTGCACGGTGCCGGTCAGCGCGGTCTTCCAGCGCGCCGCCTGGATCAGCACATTGGCCGGGGCCGTGCCGCCATAGCTCTGGCGCGCCGCCACCGAGGCCTCCACGGTCAGCACCTTGTGGATACGGCTGTCGATGCGCGGGTCGACGAACTTGAAGTCCTCGATGGTCAGGCCCTCGAGGCCGCAATGCTTCTGCTCGGCCAGGGCGACGATCTGGCCGGTAATGTGGTGGGCGTCGCGGAAGGGCACGTTGAGTTCGCGCACCAGCCAGTCGGCAATATCGGTGGCGGTGGAGAAGCCGGCCATGGCCGAGGCGCGCATGCGCTCGCGGTTGGGGACGAGGTCGGCCACCATGCCGGTCATCGCCGCCAGCGACAGGCTCAGCGAATCGAGGGCATCGAAGGCGACTTCCTTGTCTTCCTGCATGTCCTTGGAATAGGCCAGCGGCAGGCCCTTCATCACCACGATCAGGCTGGTCAGGGCGCCCAGAATGCGGCCGATCTTGGCGCGCACCAGTTCGGCGGCGTCCGGATTGCGCTTCTGCGGCATGATCGAGCTGCCGGTGGTGAACTTGTCGGAAAGGCGGATGAAGCCGAACTGGGCCGAGCTCCAGATCACCATTTCCTCGGCAAAGCGGCTGAGATGCATGGCGCAGATGGAAGCGGCGGCCAGGGTTTCGAGAATGAAGTCGCGGTCCGAGACGGCGTCGAGCGAATTGGCGGTGGGGCGGTCAAAGCCGAGCTTTTGCGCGGTCATGTCGCGGTCGATCGGATAGGGCGTGCCGGCCAGGGCGGCCGAGCCGAGCGGGCTTTCATTGAGGCGCCTGCGCGCATCGAGCAGCCGGCCGGCGTCGCGGCCGAGCATTTCGACATAGGCCAGCATATGGTGGCCAAAGGTCACCGGCTGGGCGTTCTGCAGATGGGTAAAGCCGGGCATGATGGTCTCGGCTTCCTGCTCGGCCTTGTCGACCAGCGCCAGCTGCAGCGTCGTCACCTGCACCACCAGGGTGTCGATGGTGTCGCGGACATAGAGCTTGAAGTCGGTGGCCACCTGGTCATTGCGCGAGCGCGCCGTGTGCAGGCGCCCGGCGGCGTCGCCGATCTTGTCGCGCAGCCGGCTTTCCACATTCATATGGATGTCTTCAAGCGCACGCGAGAACGTGAAACTTCCACCCTCGATTTCGGCCAGCACCTCGGCTAGACCGGCAATGATGCTGTCGCGATCTTCCTGCGTCAGAATGCCCGTCTCGGCGAGCATTGTGGCATGGGCGATCGATCCGGCAATATCCTGGCGGAACAGGCGCTGATCAAAGCCGATCGAGGCGTTGATTTCCTCCATGATGGCGTCGGGGCCGGTGGCGAACCGTCCGCCCCACATCTTGTTGCTCATCGAATACCTCGGAGACCTGTTATGACCGATATGCCCGCGCCTCGCCCCGGCGCTTCCAGCCGGGTTCGACTGCTGCTCGCGCTGGGGGTGACGGGATTGGCGGTAGCTATAGCGGCGTGGGTGTGGCTCGGCAATGCCGGGCAGGCCCGGGAATGCCCGGTGCAGGAAGAGGCCGCCGCCGCCATCGATGCGGCCGCCACGGGCGAACTGGCCGCGCTCAACGGCACGGGCGAGGGGCGCGGTTATGCCAGCCTGGCCTTCAAGGATGCGCAGGGAGTCGATCTGACGATTGCCGACTTCAAGGGCAAGGCGCTACTGGTCAACTTCTGGGCCAGCTGGTGCGTGCCCTGCCGCGAGGAAATGCCGGCGCTGGACGCCCTGGCCACCAAATACAACTCGGATCGCTTCATGGTGCTGCCGATCAATCTCGATATCGGCGCGGGCGGGCTGGAAAAGGCCCAGGCCTTTCTCGATACGAACGGTTTTGCCAATCTGCCGCTCTATGCCGACAATACCTTTGCCGCCTTCGACCGCCTCAAGCAGCAGGCCGTTGCGGTGGGGCTGCCGGCCACGCTGGTGCTGGACGAGAATGGCTGTGAACTGGCGGTACTGCAGGGGCCGGCCGAATGGCACACGCCCGATGGCGAGGCGGTGGTCGCGGCGCTGATCGCGCAGGGCGGCTAGAGCGTTTTCAGGAAAAGTGGATACCGGTTTTCCGGTTCGAAAACGCGACCAACAAGAACTTAGAACGATTCACCGCGTCAACGACGCGGCGAATTGTTCTAGACCAGGCGATCGACTTCCGCGCCGGTGGTCACCGGCGCAATGACGGCGTCGGGGTCGAACTGGGCGGCGCGGACCTGCTGCTCGGTCTGGGCATGCTCGAGGCGCAGCCGCAGGACGGCGACCCGGGCCAGTTCGGCGCCGGGGGGCGGGGCTTCACGCGCGACGATGCGGTTGATCATGACGGTGGGGCTGACGGTCAGGTCATTGCTCATCAGGATGGTCTCCCGTGTCAGGCCTGACGGTCGATCCTGGTGCCCTGGCCGGCAGGCGCTGGCGACAGCGCGGCCTGGGTGAGGGTGGTCAGCAGTTCGTTCTGCATGTCATTCTGCTTCTTGAACACCGCGATCTGGATGCTGTTCTGCGTCTTGACGGTACTCATGGCCAGCATCTGCGTCGAGAGGTCGGTATTCATGGCGGACCTCCTTTCCAATAGTGGTTCCAGACTCGATCATAGGGCGCAGGGGTAAACAAAGCCTGCCGGCGGCCAGACAAGTGTCCCCATCTTTGGGTCGGCCTGCTTAACCCGGCGCTAACCCTGTCGCATTCGGGCGCTGCTTCTTTCACGCAAAGCTTACACATGGACGCTCAGATGGTGGCAACGGGGGCCGTCGGGGGACGCGATGTTCGCACAAGACATGTTCATTGCGCTGATGCAGGGCATCAGCCTGCTGGCGATGATGGCGATCGCCTTCGGCGTGGTGGAGCGGCAGAACTGGCCGCGCTATCTGCGCTCAGGCGTGCAGGGGGTGATCTTTGGCGTGGGCGCGATCGCCGCGATCATGGCGCCGGCCCATCTGGGGGTGGGGGTCATGGTGGATGCGCGCGGCATCATCATCGGCTTTGCCGCCGCCTTTGGCGGCTGGCCGGCCGCCGTGGTCGCCATCGTCATCGGCGGTGGCTACCGCCTCTGGCTGGGCGGCATGGGGGCCATGCCCGGCGCGGCGGGCATCGTGCTGGCCGGCGTGCTGGGGCTGAGCTGGCGCTATTTCCTGCGGCCCAAAACCCGCGTCCAGGCCCGCCATCTGGTGGTGCTGGGCCTCGTGGTCTCGTGCTACCTGCTTACCGGTCTGGGCATGGGCTATGCCAGCCTCTGGGCGCTGCTCAGCCTGATCGGGCCCTACATGGTCTCGACCTCGGTGGTCGGCGCGGTGCTGCTGGGCCTGTTTGTCGAGCGCGAACTGCGCCAGATCGACCGCGAGCAGCAGTGGCAGATGCATGCCCTGACCGATCCGCTGACCGGCCTGCCCAATCGGCGCGGCTTCGAGCGCGGCATGGAGGGGTTGCGGACCCCGGACACATCATCGGCGCTGATGGCGATCGATCTCGATCACTTCAAGACCATCAACGATACCCATGGTCATGCCGCCGGCGACCATGTGCTGCAGAAGGTCTCGCTGATCCTACGCGGCGCCCTGCGCAACCGAGACCTGCTGTCCCGCCTGGGCGGGGAAGAACTGGCCGTGCTGCTGCCGGAAACCGATGCGGCGCTGGCGCGGCTGATCGGCGAGCGCCTGCGGCGCGCCATCGACGAGATGGAGATCCTGTGGGAGGGCCGGGTCATCCATGTCACCGCCAGTTTCGGCGTGGCCACGGCCCCCGGCACCTTGCCGATGGCCGAGCTGTTCGCGCAGGCCGATGCGGCGCTCTATAGCGCCAAGCATGCCGGCCGCAATCGCGTCGTCTTCGCCGGCGAAGCGCCACTGAACACCGACAACCTGGTGGTGATCGAGCCGCCGCGGCCCTTTGTCGAGCGGCGCCAGAGCCGGGACAAGCCGCACGCGGCCTGACCGTCTGGCTCAGGCGAAGCCGATCAGGGTTTCTTCAGATCGCCGTGATTGCCGGGTACCCAGAGGACGTCCTTGCTGCCCTGGCCATTGGCGACGCGCGACAGCACGAACAGCAGGTCCGACAGGCGGTTGAGATAGCGCACCGCCTCCGGACTGGTATCGGGCTCATGGGCGGCCAGCTCAACCGTGATGCGCTCGGCGCGCCGGGTGACGGTGCGGGCGACATGCAGGGCCGCGGCCAGCGGCGAACCGCCCGGCAGCACGAAGCTGCTCAGCGGTTCGAGCGCCTCGTTATACTGGTCGATCTGCTTTTCCAGCGCCTCGGTCTGCACCGGGCGGATGCGCAGGCTGGGATATTCGGCGTCGGGGGCGTCGGCACCGGGCGTCGCCAGGTCGGAGCCGACATCGAAGAGATCGTTCTGGATGCGGCTGAGCAGATTGTCGATCTTGGGCTGGGCGCCCGAATGCAGGCGCGCCATGCCGATGCAGGCATTGGCCTCGTCGATCGTGCCGAAGGCCTCGACGCGCAGGTCGTATTTCGGCCGGCGCGGGCCGCGCACCAGGCCGGTGCTGCCGTCATCGCCGGTCCTGGTATAGATGCGGTTGAGCTTGACCATCTGCGTTAGCCCCGACCGCCGCCGCCGAACAGGAACAGCGCGGCCATCAGCAGGATGAGCGCGACGGCCTGGCCCATGACGCGCAGGCGCATCAGGCGCTGGCTGGTATTGCCGGGACCGGCTTTGAGCATGTTCCACAGGCCCATGCCGAGCACGGCGACGACAAAGATCAGGGCGAGGGCGATGGCGAGGTTGAGGGCGGTCTGCATGGGGTCCTACTGAAACTGTCTAGCCATTGATATACGCAACAAGACCATCGGCCAGAGCATCATAAATGGCACGAATTCGGTGCGAGGTGAACAATTCCCTGTGCGTGGTCAGCCAGACCTCAAGCGTGGGTATCGCCAGATCGATGCCCAGCGCCACCATGCCTGGCGTGCGCCGCACCAGGTTGGCCTGGGCAAAGCCGATGCCCAGACCGGCTTTCATCAGTTCCCACATCTGGGTCTGGTCGTCCGAGCGCAGCACGAAATGCTCGCGCCGCAGGGGCAGGCCGAGTTTTTGGGCATGGGCGATGATCGCGTCCGAACGGTCCAGGCCGATCATGTCGTGCCCGAACAGCGCCTCGACCGAAGCGGGCAGGCCCCGACGATCCAGATAGCTTTGATGGGCTGCCGGCACGATGGGCAGATCCCCAAGGCGCCTGGTCACCAGCTCGAGCTGGGTGGGGCGGAACATGCGGATGGCGATGTCAGCCTCGCGCAGCAGCAGGTTCTCGGCCGAATCGGAGGGCACCAGTTCGAGTGCGATGCGGGGAAAGCGCTGGCGGATCGGCGCCAGCAGCGTGGGCAGGACATAGTTGGAAATGACGGCGCTGGCGGTGATGCGCACCGTGCCGCCCAGATCATCCTGGGCGCCGTCGGCCATGATGGCGGCCTCGGCCAGGGCAGCCTGCGCCTTGCCGACTGGCTCATAGAGCCGCAAGGCGGTGCTGTTGGGCTTGAGGCCACTCAGCGTGCGCTCGAACAGCGGCAGCCCCAGATCGGCCTCCAGCGTCTCGATATGCCGGCCCACCGTCGGCTGGCTGATTGCCAGTTCGCGGGCGGCAGCCGAAAGCGAGCCATTGGCAACGACGGCGGCGAAGCTGCGCCACAGGGCCCAATCCGGCTCTCTATTCATTTATGAATGTCCCGGCTGCAAAATCTGGCAATGTCGCCACGATATTGAATGAATCATAGTCATGTCCAGCATCAAGGAGATGGCAATGAGCAAGGGTAGCGTAACGGTTCTGGGCATTAACGGTCATATCGGCCACCACGCCGCGGCGGCATTTCAGCAGGCCGGATTTTCGGTCAGCGGATTCGGACGATCGAACCGCCGGCCCCTGGCGGGCGTGAGGTTCGTACAGGGCGATGCCGCCAGCCTCGACGATCTGACGGCGGTCATTGCCGGGGCCGATATCGTGGTCAATGCGCTGAACCTGCCCTATGACAAATGGGACAAGGGCCGGGCCGAGGCGCAACTGGCCCTGGTGATCGCGGCCATGGGCGATGGCGGCAAGACGCTGATGTTTCCGGGCAATATCTACAATTATGCTGCCGGTGACAGGCGCATCACGCCGGCGACGCCGCAGCACCCGCAGACGCCGCGCGGCGCCATCAGGGTGCGGCAGGAGGACATGCTGGCCGCCGCCTCAAGGCCCGGCAAGTTTCAGACCATCATCCTGCGGGCCGGGGATTTCTATGGCCCGGCTACGGTGGGCGACTGGTACGACCAGGCCATCATGATGGACGCCAAAAAGGGCAAGATCCACCATATGGCCGACCTCGATCTGGCGCATGCCTGGGCCTATCTGCCCGATCTGGGCCGCGCCTTCGCGACCCTGGGCGAGCAGCGCGCGCAGTTCGGCGCCTTCGAGAGCTTCCACTTCGCCGGCCATTACGTGACGCATGGGGCGCTGATGGCGGCCATCGTCAAGGCCGCGCCGGGCCCGCTCAAGGTGGTGCCTCTGCCCTGGATCGTGCTGCAGGCCATGGCGCTGGCCAATGGCGTCATGCGCGAAGTGATCAAGATGCGCTATCTGTGGAACAACCCGATGGAACTGGTGGATCCCCGACTCGATGCCCTGCTCGGCGCCGATTTCGCGACGCCGTTCGAGCTTGCCGTGGCCGAAACGGTCCGGCCCTTTCTGGTCGAGAGCGCCGCGGCCTGACCGCATCCGTCCCGGGTCAGCAGCCAATCAGTTGCCCAGGCCGACCGCGCGGCGGATATCGTCGGGCGTCCAGCCATCCGCACGCAGGCTCGCCAGCGATGGCGAGCCTTTGGATTTGGCCAGCTTTCGGCCGTCATCCCCCAGGATCAGGCGGTGGAAGTGATAGATCGGGGCGGGCAGGCCGAGCAGCATTTGCAGCAATATGTGCAGGTCGGTCGCCGCCTCCATGTCGCGGCCGCGCGTCACATGGGTAATGGCCTGGGCGGCGTCATCGACCACGACACTGAGATGGTAGCTGGCCGGGCTGCCCTTGCGCTGCAGCACCACATCGCCCCAGCGTCCGGGCCTGGCATAGCGGATCTGGGGGCGATCGGTGACCAGCGGGCCCACCACCGAAAAAGTCAGCAGGCCGGCGCGCGCCTGCGCCGCTGCATTGTCGAGCCGGAACTGCACCGGGTCGCCGCGCTGCAGCCGCTCGATCTGTTCGCCGCGGTGCAGGTGGCGACAGGTGCCCGGATAGAGGGGGGCGCCGTCGGGATCGGTGTCGGTGGCCAGGGCGGCAATCTCGGTGCGGCTGCAGAAGCAGGGATAGAGCAGGTGCTGGTCACGCAGCGCATTGCCAGCCTCGGCATAGGCATCAAGACGCTCGGACTGCTGCATGACCGGCTTTGGCCAATCAAGACCTAGCCAGGCCAGGTCCTCGTAGATGGCTGCGGTGAATTCGGGTTTACAGCGCTCGCTGTCGATGTCTTCGATGCGCAGCAGGGCGGTGCCATCAAGGGCGGCGGCGGCCTGCCAGGTGTAGAGCGCCGAAAAGGCGTGGCCGAGATGCAGCCGGCCATTGGGGCTGGGGGCAAAGCGAAGGAGTGGTTTTGAGCGTTTTTGCGACACCGGGGTTTTCTACATGAGCCCATTGCCGCCGTCACCGCGTATCGACAGTGCCGAGGCGATTGCCGGCCATATCGAGGTGCTGGTGGGCATGGATCGACGCCTTGCGGCGGTGCGCGATTTTGCCGGGCCCGTCGCGCCGCGCATCAACCCGCCCGGCTTTGCCGGCATGGCCAAGGTGATCACCGGCCAGCAATTGTCGGTTACCAGCGCCGCGGCGATCTGGGGCCGATTCGCGCAGCTGCCCGGCGCGCTCGATCCGGTGACCTATCTGACCCTCAGCGAGGAGGCGGTGCGTGCCACCGGCTTTTCCGGCGGCAAGTTCCTTGCCGTGCGCGCCATTGCCGAAGCCATGGTGGCCGGCGAGCTCGATTTCGAGCATCTCGAGACCCTGCCGGCCGCGGAGGCGGTGCGCTATCTCGTCACCCACAAGGGTATCGGGCCGTGGACGGCCGAGGTCTATCTGATGTTCTGCGCCGGCCATCCCGATGTGTTTCCGGCCGGCGACCTGGCGCTGCTCAAGGCGGTGCAGCACGGGCTCGGGCTTGACGCTCGGCCCGCCATCAAGGACATGATCGGCATCGCCGCTGCCTGGGCTCCCTGTCGCTCGGCCGCGGCCCTGTTGTTCTGGCGCTATTTTGCGGTCATGCGTGACCGGGAAGGAATCCTGTTGTGACCAAGCTGTCCGGCCCCATGCTGCCCCCCAAATCGGGCGGCGTGCCCCAGCAGGCCGTGGTGCTGCTGCACGGCTATGGTTCCAATGGCGCCGATCTGATCGGGCTGGCTCCCTACTGGCAGGATATCCTGCCCGATGCGGTGTTCATTTCGCCCAATGCGCCGCAGCACTGCGAAGGCCTGGCCGAAGGCTTCAAATGGTTCGATGTCAGTTTTGACGGCGACCGGCTGGCCAACCGGCAACTGGGCTGCGTGGCGGCAAGGCCGGTGCTGCTCGAATTCCTCACCGACCTCTGGGCGCAGACCGGCATTGCGCCGGAACAGACCCTGCTGGTGGGGTTCAGCCAGGGCGCCATGATGGCGCTGCATGTCGGCCTGTCGCTGCCGCAGTCGCTGATGGGCATTGTCGCCTTTGCCGGGGCGCTGCTGCCGCCCGAGGGCTTTGGTGCGGCCGGCTTTGGCCGTCCGCCGGTGTGCCTGGTGCATGGCGATGCCGACACCATGGTCGATCCCGAGCGCAGCGCCGATGCCGAAGTCGCGCTGCGCCTGGCCGGCTATGACGTGGCCTATCATGTGAGCCCCGGCGTCGGGCATGGCATCGCCCCCGACGGGCTGGAATTTGCCAGCGCCTTCATCGCCCGCGTCGCCGTAAAATAAGCTCGTGTCCCCCGCTTCACAGGGCTGACACAAAGGGCCTAGTATAAGGGGGATATGGACTTACTCGATTCCCTTTCCGGGAGACTCTAGTGACCATCCACGTGTCGCCTGAGGCCTGTCCCGCTCTGGTGTTGAACGCCGACTTCCGGCCGCTCAGCTACTATCCCTTGTCGCTCTGGTCCTGGCAGGACGCGATCAAGGCGGTGTGCCTGGACCGGGTCAATATTGTCAGCCAGTACGATACTGTCATCCATTCCCCCAGCTTCGAGATGCGGCTGCCCAGCGTGGTGTCGCTGCGCGACTATATCAAGCCGGCGCGCAATCCCGCCTTTACCCGCTTCAACGTCTTCCTGCGTGACCGCTTCACCTGCCAATATTGCGGCACGCGCGACGACCTGACCTTCGACCACGTCATTCCCCGTTCCAAGGGCGGCCAGACCACCTGGGAAAATGTCGTGGCCGCCTGCGCGCCGTGCAATCTCAAAAAAGCCAATCGCATGCCCAGCGAGATCAAGATGTTCCCGCACCAGGCGCCCTATCATCCCACGGTGCATGACCTGCACAATAATGGCCGGGCCTTCCCGCCCAACCATCTGCACCAGAGCTGGCTGGATTATCTCTACTGGGATATCGAACTCGAGCCCTAGGTCCAGCCTCTTGCCGGCAACGCGGCCAATAACTATTATTGGTCGCAGGCAAGTGGAGCATTTCAGCATGGCGATCAGCGCAGAACTGGGCGAGGCCCTCGAACAGGCAGTCAGCGACCTCGTCGCCAGCGGCCGCTACAATTCCAAGAGCGAAGTGCTGCGCGAAGGCGTGCGCCTGGTGCAGGAGCGCGAGGCGCGGTTCAAGGAGTTGCAGGCCAAACTGCAGGCGGGACAGGACGACATCGATGCCGGTCGGGTCTATCCCGCCGATGAGGTGTTTGAGCGGGTTCGGAAGCGCATCGAAGAAGTGGCGGCCAAGAAGGCGTCGTGATGCGCGTGGACCTGTCCGAGCAAGCCGAAAGCGACTTGCTCGACATCGCACTCTACATTGCCGCTGACAATCCGGATCGCGCCTTCAGCTTTGTCGACGAGTTGCAGCAGGCGTGCTGGGGTCTGGCCGATCGGGCAAGGCGCTATCCGATCCTGCCCGGCTTTGAAGACCAAGCCATCCGTCGTCGGCCGCATGGCCGATACGCCATCCTCTATGCCGTGGCGGACGACAGGGTTCAGGTCCTGCGCATTTTATCGACGGCCATGGATCTGAGCGCCGCCCTTGGCGACTAGCCCCTGTTGTGCCGCCGCGCCTGGGCCCAGATCGACAGGCCCAGCAGGCCCACGATGGCCAGCGAGATCAGCGCATTGTAGCCGGCCAGGGAAATTCCGAGCAGGCGGAACTGCACCACGTCGCAGCCAATGACAGGTTCCATACTGCTCAGGGCGTCGAAACTCATGGCCTCGCCAATGCCGGTGCAGGCGGTCGGGCCGGGCCAGAAGCCCCATTCGACGCCGGCATGGTAGGCGCCCATATAGATGCCCCAGGCGAAGATCGCGGTGACGATGGCCATGGCGATGTACCAGACCATCAGCGGCAGGCGGTTCCAGGTGATCAGCACGGCGGCCAGCAGTGGCAGGCCATAATAATAGGCCATGCGCTGCTCAAGGCAGAGCTCGCAGGGGTAAAGCCCGCCAATGAGCTGGCTGGCCCAGGCCGCAGCAATGGTGACGAGGCCCAGCACGAAGGCGAGGCCGGCCGCTTTCTTGTCGAGCGGGCGAAAGATCGAGGCGGGCATGATGAAGCTTTCAGGGTGACGCTTGGACAGTGCTTAGCCTGCCGTTTTCAGCATGGCCAGATGGGAACAGGTTTTTGATCAATCCCCGGGCAGGGTGATGCCCAGGGCCTGGCGCAGGGCGATGGCATTGGCGGGGGCGTGCAGCTTGTCCTCGTGCACGAAATAGGCAAAGACATCGGTGCCCCTGGCAGTCCAGTCGGCAATGGTCTTGGCCCAGTCGGCGATATCGGCTGGTTCATAGCCGGTCGCGCCGGCCCGCGCCGGGCCCTGCAGCCGGCAATAGGCAAAATCGGCGGTCAGTTCACGGCCGGGATTCTCCGGCGTATCGGCAATCACCCGCGCCACATTGTGCTTGGCCAGCAGGGCATTGACGGCCGGATCGTCAAAGCTGGGATGGCGCAGTTCGATGGCGTGGCGCAGCGGACCGATATTCTCGATGTCCAGAAACGGTTCGCTCTTGAGCCGGCCGTCGGCCTTGCCGGCCAGGGCAAGATAGTCGGCAGGAGTCCTGGGCAGCAGGGCCAGAAAGGCCTCGAGCACATCGGCGTCAAAGGCCAGGTTGGGCGGCAGTTGCCAGATGAAGGGCCCCAGCTTGTCGCCCAGCGCCAGCGGGCCGGAGGCAAAGAAGTTGGCGAGTTCGACCTCGCAGTGCTTGAGCCGCTTGATATGGGTGACCAGTTGCGGGCCCTTGACGGCAAAGACGAAGCCGGGGGCGGTCTCGCCGGCCCATTTGGCAAAGCTGGCCGGCTTCTGGTTGGCGCGGAAGGTGGCGTTGATCTCGATGCTGGTCAGGCGCGAGCTGGCAAAGGCCAGTTCGTTCTTCTGCACCAGACCGTCGGGATAGAAGGTGCCGCGCCAGGGGGCAAAGACCCAGCCAGCCGTGCCGGTGCGCGCGATACCCTGACGACCCATCATCCACCCTCCGTCGCCCGGACAGAGCCCGGGATATGGGCGACCGCCGCGCCGGTCAGGCAGCCGCGATCACCGCCTGCCCAAACTGCCCTATTTCGCGTGATGTTGCCATCGTCTCGTCCAAGCGGCTCGTGGCGGTGTGGCAGGGCGAACGGCGCGCTGCGTCAGCCCTGTTGCTCGGGCACCCAGACCATCATCGAGCCCTGGCCCCGGTTGGACCACAGGTAATAGGGGATGGCGGTCAGCCTGGCCGGCGTCTCCTGCGGCGGGGTAGTGCGGTAGAGCGTCTTCCAGTCACGCTCGTCGATGGCGGCGGCCTGAGCGGTGAGGACGACGATGCCGTCAAACAGGTCCGCCCGCGTCTCGGCCATGAGCTCGGCCTTGCGCGGCAGCTTCAGCCGCTGCACCCTTCCGCCGGGATTGTCGACTTCCTCGAGACAATAGACCAGCGGACCGCGCTTCAACGCAACGCGGCCGGCATCCATGATCACGCCGGGATGGGCATAGAGCCGCACCGGCGGCATGGGCAGGTCGAGGGTCACCACATCGCCGGCGAACCAGTCGCGATGGATGGTGAGGTAACCATTGACCGCCTCGGCGATGTCGACAGAAACACCATTGACCGCCACCCTGGCGCCCCGGCTCCATCCGGGAATGCGCAGCTTGAGGTCAAACGTTGTCGGCACCACCGGTTCGACCTCGATGCGGATGTCGCCGCTCCAGGGATAGGTCGAGATCTCGCGCAGGCCCACCATGGTGCCGGCAATCTCGACCTCGGTGTCAATGCCGCCATAGAGGTGGAAGGCCACCCCGTCTGCTGCGGTCGAGAGGAAATAGCCGCCCACCGAGGCCACCAGCCGGCTGACATTCATGGTGCAGCAGGGGCAGGTATGCCAGTCCCAGCGGGTCGGGGTGCCATCGCTTTCGAGTGGATTGGCGTAGAAGTAATGCTCGCCGTCGCGGCTGAGACCGCTGAGGGCCCCGTTGAACATGGCGAGCTCGAGTATGTCGGCATATTTGCCGTCGAGATCGAGATGTAGCATGCGCTGCGCCCAGAAGATCAGCGCCACCGAGGCGCAGGTTTCCGCATAGGCGGTCTGGTTGGGCAGGTCGAAATCATGGGTGAAGCCCTCGTTCTGCGCCGAGGGCCCCAAGCCCGCCGTCACATACATCTTGGTCTCCATGACATCGTCCCACAGCACCTCGCAGGCGTGCTTGAGCCCGGCATCATCGAGCTCGGCGGCAAGATCGGCCATGGCGGTATAGAGATACATGGCGCGCACGGCGTGGCCGACCACCTTGTCCTGCTCGCGCACCGGCTTGTGGCTCTGGGAATATTCGTAATTGGCGAAGACATAGGGCTGCCTGCTGTCGCCACCCTCGCGCCTTTCGCGTTCGACATCGAAATAATGCGGCGGCTGCCTGCCGCGCTCGTTGATGAGATAGGCGGCAAAGTCGAGGTGCTTCTTGGCGCCGGTGAGATAATAGAGCTTCATCAGCGCCAGCTCGATTTCCTCATGCCCGTCATAGCCGCGGCGCTGGCCCGGCCCGGTGCCGAAATTGGCATAGATATGCTCGAGATAGCGCTCCATGATGTCGAGGAAGCGCCGGCGACCGGTCACCTGGAAATAGGCCACGGCGCCCTCAAGCAGGTGGCCGGCATTATACATTTCGTGGTTGTCGCGCAGATTGGTCCAGCGCTTGTCCGGCTCGCGCCCGAGATACCAGCAGTTGAGATAGCCGTCCGGGGCCTGGGCCTTCTCGAGATCGTCGATCGCGGCCTCGATCTTGGCTTCGATATCGGTATTGCGACGATGGGCCAGGGCATAGCTGGCCGCCTCGATCCATTTGCCGACATCGCTGTCCCAGAATACCTGGACGGTAAAACCATTGGCATGGCGCGGAAAGCGCAGCGGCGGCGGCGGATCGGGGAGTTTGAGGGAATCGAGGATGCCGTATTCGCCCAGCTTCTTGTGCTGGCTGGGCACGGTGCGGTCGAGCACGGTATCGAGGCGCTCGTGCCAGAACTGGCCCTCGAGCTTGACTTGGGCAAATGGCACGGCAGTGTAGCGGGACATGACAGTTCCTTAAAGGGCGATGCCGGTCTGGGGATCAAAGAGGTGGATCTTGGCGGGGGCGATGCGCAGGCCAAGGCGATCGCCTGACACGAGGCTCGTCCGTTCGGACTGGACCAGCTGGAAATTGCCGTCGGGCGAGGTGAGATAGGTGGCCGAGCCGGTCGATTCGACCACGCCGATATCGAGGTGGAAGGTGGCGCCGTCGCCCGTCACATCGAGATGTTCGGGGCGAATGCCGGCGATCACCGCCGTGCCCGGCTGCAGCTGGCGATCGAGCGGCAGGGTGCCGGCGCCATCGGCCAGCACCACGCCAGTGCCGGAATCGGCAATGTGACCAGAAAGGAAGTTCATGGCCGGCGAGCCGATGAAGCCGGCGACGAAGCGGTTGACCGGTCTGTCATAGAGATCGAGCGGGCGGCCCTGCTGCTCGATGATGCCATCGCGCATGACCACGACCCAGTCGGCCATGGTCATGGCCTCGATCTGGTCATGGGTGACATAGACCGAGGTGGCGCCGAGCCGGTCATGCAAAGCGCGGATTTCCTTGCGCATCTGCACGCGCAGCGAGGCGTCCAGGTTGCTCAACGGCTCGTCGAACAGAAAGGCCTTGGGATTGCGGATGATGGCGCGGCCCATGGCGACGCGCTGGCGCTGGCCGCCCGAGAGCTGGCGCGGATAGCGGCCCAGCAGGCTGGTCAGCCCCGTCGTTGCGGCGACCTCGGCGGCCTTCTGCCGGGCGTCAGCCTTGCCCACGCCATGCAGGCGCAGGGAATAGGTGAGGTTCTCCTCCACCGTCATATGCGGGTAGAGCGCATAGGACTGAAACACCATGGCGATGTCGCGGTGCCGGGGCGGCACGCCGTTCATCGCCTTGCCGGCAATGCGCAACTCGCCCGAGCTGATGGATTCCAATCCGGCAATGGCGCGCAGCAGGGTGGACTTGCCGCAACCGGAGGGGCCGACCAGGGCGACGAAACTGCCCTTGTCGATGGTCAGGGAAATGCCCTTGAGCGCATGGAAAATCCCGTAATGCTTCTGGATGTCGCGCATTTCGATCTGGGCGGTCATTTGAGGGCTCCCGAGGTGAGGCCGGAGACGATGCGGCGCTGCAGGATGACAAAGGCGACAAGGATCGGCGTCACATAGATCGCCGAATAGGCCATGATGGCGCTCCAGTCGGTCGAGTTGGGGCCGAGAAAGCCGGAAAGGCCAACGCTGGCCGGCTGCAGAGCCGGGCTCTGGATGATGGACTTGGAATAGATATATTCGCCAAAGGCGCTCATGAAGGTGAGGATGGCGCAGACCAGGATGCCGTTGCGGGCCAAAGGCAGCACGATGAAGAAGAAGGCGCCGACGCGCGAATTGCCGTCCACCAAAGCGGCCTCTTCGAGTTCGCGCGGCACGCTCATGAAGGTGGCGCGGACCAGCACCACGAAAAACGGCATGGCCTTGGCCGCCGCCGCCAGCACGACCGCGGTACGCGGATAGCTGAGCAGGCCGACCTGGTTGAAGCCGACAAAGAGCGGCGTGATCATCACCGATGCCGGCAGCACCTGCAGCATCAGCACGAAGAACAGGCCGACATCGATCCAGTTGTTGCGATAGCGGGCCAGCACATAGGCGCAGCCGGTGCCCAGCACCACGGTAATGGCGGTGACGCCGCTGGCGATCAGTACCGAATTCCACAGATAGGTGGGCATGGCGCGCCGGGCCCAGACCTCGGGATAGATGCCCGGATTGGGATTGTTGGGCCAGAAGGTGGGCGGATTGGCGAACATCTCCGAGCCGGTCTTGAGGCTGGTGACATACATCCAGTAGAGCGGGAACAGGTAGACCGCGGCCAGCGCCAGGGCGACGGTGAGCAGGATCCAGGGCGTATAGGTCCGGGTCATCCGCGCACCTCGTGGCGGGTGGAGCGCACATAGACGACCGAGGCAAACAGCACGAGCAGGAACATCATCACCGATACCGTGGCGCCCTTGGCAAAATCATAGAGCTGGAAACTGAGCTGCCAGGACCAGTAGCCGGCAACGTTGGAGGTATTGGCCGGCCCGCCCTCGGTCAGCGCGGGGAACAGGTCGAACTGCTGCAGCGTGCCGATCAGGCCCAGCGACAGCACGGCGCCGATGGTCGGGCGCATCAGCGGCAGGGTGATGGTCCAGAAGCGCTGCAGGGCGTTGGCGCCGTCGAGTTCGGCCGCCTCGTAGAGGTCGCGGGAAATGGCGGCGAGCCCGACCGAGAGCAGCAGCATGTTGAAGGCCAGGCCCAGCCAGATATTGGCGATGATCACCGCCCAGATGGAAAAGTTCGGGTCCGACTTCCAGAACACGTTGGCGTCGATGATGCCGAGCGCCTTGAGGATGACATTGAGCACGCCATAGTCGCCGGCAAGGATGAAGCTCCAGATGCCGCCGACCACGAGGCCCGGCATGACCCAGGAGACGAGGAACAGGCCGCGAATGGTCGATGCGCCCGGAAAGTCCTGCGCGAAGAACAGCGCCAGCGCGAAGCCGAGCACGAACTGGCCGGTCATCGAGCCGAAGACAAAGACCATTGTATTGCGCGTCACCAGCCAGAATTCGGGCTGCTGCACCACGGCGACGTAATTGTCGAAGCCGACAAAGGGGCGGAACAGTTCCCCCAGGGTGAACATGTCCACCTGCTGGAAGCTCATCAGCACATTGTAGACCAGGGGCGCGCCGGCCAGAGCGAGCAGGAAAAGCAGGGCGGCGCCGACCAGCAGGATATCAAACCCCACCCCGTCCCGCAGCCAGCTGAAAAATCGCGACACCGTATCCTCCAAGGGAGCTGAACAGAAAATGCCGGCCAGAGCTTGGCTCCGGCCGGCCCAGTCGGGAGGACTAGTTGAAGATGCCGTCGATGGTGGTCTGGGCCTGGTTCAGGGCGTCCATGGACGACATCTGACCGGTCAGAGCCTGCTGTTCGGCGTCGTAGATCGCCTTGGAGATCTTCTGCCATTCCGGATGCGGCCCGCGCGGCTGGGCATATTGCAGCTGCTCCTGGAAGACCTTGAGGGCGGCATCCTTCTTTTCAATGCCGGTCACGGGCAGGGCGATATCGCCGCGCGCGGGCAGGTTGCCGAATTCGGGGAAGATGCGATCTTCCTGGCTCACGAAATATTCGAGCAGGCGGAAGGCCTCGTCGGGATGGGCCGTATTGGCCATGATGCCCCAGTTGAAGCCGCCAAGCGCCGAGGAGCGCTCATCGCCGTCCTCGATGGTGGGCAGCAGCGCCACGCCCCAGTCGAACTTGGCGTCCTCGACCATGCGGTCGATTTCCCAGGGGCCGGAAATGGCCATGGCGGCATTGCCGGAATTGAAGACACCGGTGGAGTCCCACTGGCCGAGGCTGAGCACGTCGCGCGAGGCATAGCCGCTGTCGATCAGGCCCTTCCAGATATCGAGGACCTTGGCGGCACCCTCGGTATTGACCTTGTCGGCGCCGCCACCCGACATCTGGATCACCGGCAGGAACTGGAACGTGCCCTCTTCACCGGCACGGGCCGAGAAGGTGATGCCATAGACATTGTTGGCCGGATCGGTGAGCTTTTGCGCATATTCGGCGACCTGGGCCCAGGTCTGGGGTGGCTCGGTCAGGCCGGCCGCGGCAAACAGATCCTTGTTGTAGAAGATGCCGATGGTGTCGGTATATTTGGGCAGGCCGAACAGCTTGCCGTCCCAGGTCACCGAATTGAGCGGCCCTTCGAAATATTCCGCCTTGCTGGTGATCTCGGAGCCGGCGACGCGGTCGGTGATGTCGAGCATGGCGCCGCGCGACGAGAACAGCGCGAAATCGGGATTGTCGAAGGAGACGATGTCGGGCGCATTGCCGGTGGCGAAGGCGCGCAGCGTTTCGTTGACGATCTCGTCAAACGGGATGCCGCGATACTCGACCACGATATCCTCATTGGCGTCGTCGAACTCCTTGGAATAGGTGTCCGCGATGCCCGGCCGGTCGACGCCGTCAATGGACCAGACGGTCAGTTTTACCTGCGCAAAGGCCGGTGTGGCTGCGACCAAAGCGCCGACGGCCAAGCCGGCCAGTAGACCCAGTTTAGACAAGTGCATTATATCCTCCCTTGCGGCCTCGGCCGCGCTGCATACCGCTCGGGTTCCTCTTCCCTTGCGGCTTTCCTCGCTGCCACGGGCGGTTGCAACGCCTGTGGCAGCACTCCCTAGACCTCCTGAAGCACCTCTTGCCTGTTGGCATGGGCGAGTGCATCGCCGCCGCAGGATTGGCGCACCACGAGATGGCATGGCAGCGTGCGGATGCCCGGCTCGACCGGCTTGCCTTCGGCAAGGTCGAGGATCAGGCGGCCGGCCACGCGGCCGAGTTCGATGAGATTCATGTCCACCGTGGTGAGCGGCGGCCGCGTCGCGGCAGCGACGATTTCCCAATTGTCAAAGCCGATGACCGAGACGTCGGCCGGCACGGCGACACCGCGTTCGCGCAGCGCGTCCACGACCCCGCGCGCGATCTGGTCATTGCCGCAGAAGATGGCGTCGGGGGGGGTGTCTGCCTGCCACAGCTGGTCTACTGCCGCATGGCCCCAGGCTTCCGACCAGCTGCCGTGCAGCACCGGGGCCCCTGCGCCCGCAGCTGCGCGGAAGGCGCCGGCGCGGGCGGCGACCGAGGCAAAGCTTTCCGGCCCGGTCACATGCACCAGCCGCTGGCGCCCGAGCCCGAGCAGCCATTGCGTGGCCAGGCGCGCGCCCTGCGCATCGTCGGAGACCAGCGTCACGGCGTCATCCGGGCCCTGGGTAAAGGCATAGACCACCGGCACCGGCAGGTTGGACAGGTCGACCGGCAGGCGGCGGTCGATGCGCTTGCCGGTGGCGATGATGCCATCGACCTGCTTGTCGAGCATGGCGTCGACATGGATCTTGCCCAAAGCGGCATCATCCTCGATGCCGCAGAGAAAGACCGACACGCCCCGGTCAACCAGCGCCGCATTGATGCCGGCCATGACCGGCAGGGTGAAGCGGCCATAGGTGTCGTTGGTGAGCAGGCCAATGGTGAAACTGCGCTGCTGGGTCAAGGCGCGGGCCATGGCATTGGGCCGGAAGCCCAGCGCAGCCGCGGTCTGCTTGACGCGGGTGCGGGTCGCCTCGGTCATGCGGCCGGTATCGTTGAGCGCCTTGGAGGCCGTGGCAACGCTGACGCCGGCAATGCGGGCGACGTCATAGATGCGTATCCGTTCTGCCTTGGCCACGTCGATATACCTCAAAGGAAAACCCTTTTCTCACGCTAGGTAAAACGGTTTCTCACGGTGCGTCAATAGTCATACTTATCAAGCTGCCTGCACGTGTTCGCCGCCACGGGCGGTCTTGAGATGGTTGAGGGCGTGCACCTGGCCGGTCATTTCCAGGACGTCGCGATAGACCGGGTCATGCCAGCCCTCGATGTCGATCGAGCCGCTATAGCCGGCCAGGCGCAGCTCGGAGATCACGTCGGTCCAGTTGCTGTCGCCAAAGCCGGGCGTGCGCATGAAGACGAACTTTTCCTTGCCGAAAATGCCGTGCTCGCGGATCACCTCCCAGCGCACGGTGGCGTCCTTGCCGTGCACGTGGAAGAACTTGTGCGCCCATTTGCGAATTTGAGGCATGGGATCAATAAGGTAGACCAGCTGGTGGCAGGGCTCCCATTCAAGGCCGATATTGTCGTCCGGCGTCTCGTTGAACATCAGCTCCCAGGCATCGGGATTGTGGGCGATGTTCCAGTCGCCTGTGGCCCAGTTGCCATCCATGGCGCAGTTTTCAAAGGCGATCCTGACGCCCTTGTCGGCCGCGCGCCTGGCCAGTTCGCTCCACACCGCTTTGTAGCGTGGCAGGCTGTCGGTCAGCACCTGGTTGCGGATGCGGCCGGTAAAGCCGGCGACGCAGGTGGCGCCGAAATGGTGGGCATTGTCGATGCAGTCCTTCCAGCCCTGCAGGGTCTGGCGGTCCATCTCTTGGTCCTCGAGCGGATTGCCGAACATGCCCAGGGTGGAGATGGTGATGTCACGATCCCCGATCGCGTCGAGGCTGCGCTTGCCCAGTTCGGCCAGGTCCTGGCCATTGGTGGTCTGCCAGAAGAAGGGCTCGAAGCTCTCAAAGCCCAGATCGGCAATGGCGGCGATATTGTCGGCGGCCTTGCCGGCGCTGGCCTGGATCATGGTGCCGATGCGGATCGACTTGGCGGGATTGGTCACGGTGCGGTTTCCTGGGCTTGGATGAGGACGCGCTGGCGGCTGCGGGCGCTTTTGATGGCGCCAAAGACCATGGCCAGGCTCTTGATATTGTCGCTGCCGGCAGTTTCCGGCTGGCGCCCCGCGGCAATGGAAGCGAGGAATTCGGCGATGACGCTGGCATGGCCTTCGGTCAGGGCGGCGTCGGCAGCCTCGGGCACGGCGAGCCGGACAAGGTCGCGGAAGAAGCCGGTCTCGCCTGCCACCTGATGGGCCTCGAAGCGCTCAAGCCCATCCCAGAGCAGCGTCCCCCTGGTGCCGATGATGCGCCAGGCGCCTTCCCAGCTGGTATTGGCGCCCTCGGCGCACCAGGAGCCGCGATAGGTGAAGACGATATCGCCGGCAAATTCGAAAATGGCATTGGCGGCGGCGCCATGGGCATACCAGGAGCCGGGCGGATTGGTTTCCAGGCAATAGACGGCCAGGGGCGCCGTTCCGGCCATGAAGCGTGCCGCGTCGAGGGTGTGGATGGCCATGTCGAGCAGCAGGACATTGTCCATCTGCTCGCGGAAGCCGCCGAAATGGGCGCCGACGAAGAAATCGCAGTGCAGGGCGGTGAGCTGGCCGAGCGCGCCGCTCTCGATGACCTGGCGGATGCGGCGGATGCCGGAAACGAAACGCCGGTTCTGCACCACGGCGTGGATGCGCCCGGCGGCCCGGGCCTGGGCCAGCATCGCCTCTGCATCGTCCAGCGCCGGCGCCATCGGCTTTTCGGTCAGCACGTGGCAGCCATGGCGGAGGCCGGTGGCCACCACATGCGGGCGCGCCGAGGGCACGGCGACATCGAACAGCAGGTCGGGGCGGGTCTGGGACAGGACGGCGTCGAGGTCGGTGCCGATAATGGCGCCCGACAACCCGAATTCGGCGGCCCGGGCCGCAGCGGTTGCCGCATCGATATCGACCAGGCCGACGACCTCGACCTGCCCCTTGAGCAGGGGACTGTCGGCCAGGGCGGACAGCCAGCCTTTGGACATGGCTCCGCAACCCACGAGCACGGCTTTCAACGACACCAGCAATCCTCCCGAACAGGGCAGCAGCCGTCTTGCGCGGCGTGTCTGCATGTTCCCGTAAACGTTTACGACGCTACAATTGGCTGCCAAAGCATGTCAAGAGTGCACCGTAAACGTTTTTGGCACGATCGGCGTGGAACAGGGTGGCAGCAACAATGAAGGGCATCCGCAGGCTGGCGCAACAGCTCGACATCTCGATCGGCACGGTGTCGCGGGCGCTCAATGGCCGCTCCGACGTCAGCGAGGAGACGCGGCGTCGGGTCATCGAGGCCGCGGCGGCCATGGGCTATGCGCCCAACCAGGCCGGGCGCAGCCTGCGCCAGGGCAATACCAATGCCGTGGGCTTCATGATCGAGCTGGGCTCGGACGCGGGCAGCAATAACGACAACTTCTTCCTGGGCGTATTCGACGGCGTGCAGTCGGCCCTGGCGCGCCACCATCTCGACCTTGTCGTGCTGCCCTGCGCCACCGACGAGGATCCCACCCAATATGTGCAGCGCATGATCGCGCGGCATCTGGTGGACGCGATGATCATCTCGGCCACCCATCGCAAGGATACGCGCATCGACGTGCTGCAGGCGGCGCGCCTGCCCTTCATCACGCTGGGCCGCTCGGCCACCGAGGGGGAACATCCCTGGATCGATCTCGATTTTGCCGGGGTCGCCCGGCGCGCGGTGGACCGGCTCGCCGCCGCCGGACATCGCCGCATCGCGGTGGCCGTGCCCAGCAATGACATCAATCTGGGTTTTGTCTTTCTCGACAGCTACAAGAGCGCGCTGACGGCCAATGGCCTGCCCTTCGATCCCGAACTGGTGTTCCGGGTCCCCTCCTCCGAGCAGGGCGGTTACCAGCTGGGGCACGATATCTGCGCCATGGGCGATCGGCCCAGCGCGGTGGTGCTCAATTACGAACTGCTGGCGCTGGGGCTCTATCGCCGGCTGGGGGAATCGGGGCTGACGCCCGGCCGCGACCTGGCGGTCATCGGCTTTCGCGAGGGGCCGGCCTCCCGCTTCCTGGCGCCGACGCTGACCTGTTTCAGGCTGTCGCTGCGCGATCTGGGCATTGCCCTGGGCGAGGCGCTGCTGGCCTCGATGCCGGCCTATGCCGACATCTATCCGCAGGGCATCGTGCGCCGCATCTGGCCGATGGAACTGGTGGCCGGCGAAAGCGACCGCGCCTGAGCGCGACGCCATGTCCAAAACAATCGGGGCCCGGATCGCCCCGAGCCTCCAGCCTGTGCTGGAGTCTGCGGCAGTCCGGGCCCCCGATTATGCGGCCGGGCGGATAGCTCTTGCACGCCCAGCAAAATTGTCAGCTCCGGCGACGGCTAGAAGCGGTAGTTGACGCCGGCGCGGACGACACCAAAGCGCTGGCTGATGTCCTGGCTGCCGCCGGGCAGGCCGTTATAGGTCTGGGTGCCCAGATCGACATAGAGCAGCTCGGCCTTGAGCGAGATCTGGTCGGTGGCCTGGGCCTCAAGGCCGGCGCCGACGGTCCAGCCGATATGGTTGGCGGACTGCGAGGTCACCACATTGGTCGTGCTGGTCAGGCTGGCGGTGCCGCGGCCAGCGGCAAAGCCCGCCGTCAGATAGGGCATTACCGAGCCAAAGGTCAGGCCGGCGCGACCCCGAATGGTGCCATAGACATCCATGCCGGACTTCTGCTTGCCGTTGACGCCCAGGTCCCGCTCATGGCCGATCGAGGCGAGCTGGATATCGGCTTCGCCGCCCAGCACGACGCCGCCCATGTCCATATTGTAGCCAGCCTGGCCGCCAAACTGCCAGCCGCCGGAATTGTCTTCGGTCCTGACGCCACCGCCTGTGGGCTGGCGCGTCAAGGTGCCCCAGCCGTAACCGGCATTGACGCCGGCATAAAAACCTTCCCAGCTCGATGCCGGGGCGGCCGAATACATGGGGCTCGTGCCGCTGTTCCAGCCGAGATCGGCGGCCTGGGCGGCGGTGGACAATAGCAGCAGGGCAGCAATGGAAAGGGCCTGGCGCTTCATGGGGGTAACCTCGTCTAAAGGGGATGCTGAACTTTCCCCTAAAATGCGACGCGATCCGTTAATACCTCGGTAAGGAACAAGGTTAACGCCATGTCGTAGCGCATGGCTGGCGTTCACTTTTATGCGTTGGGTGCAAGGCTTTGGCTGTGCAGGCGCGCAGCCCTGCAGAAGCGGGTCGGCCGGACAGCGATGGCGTGGAACTGGTGCCCCCGGCAGGACTCCAACCTGCGACAGTTCCGGAAGTCGCGCGGCTAATTGTGTCGGGGAAGGTTTCGGAATGAAAAAACCGGGGGTGCCGAGACCCCCCGTTTATATGGTCGGAGTAGCGTGATTCGAACACTCGACCCCCTGCTCCCGAAGCAGGCGTGTTTACCGCGAGCGTGCCCCCGAGCAAAGAGGCACTCACCCTCCGAGTTTTTCGAATTTTCTCGAGGCGCGAAGGTAAAAGAGGAAGTATGGGTCGACTACGTCTAAAACATCATCCAGCCACTCAATCGCTTTTGGCTGATGCATGTCGGCGATCTCATCCATCTGCTCTAGAGACCTGGTTATGCTGCCACCTGCAGGCACTTCGCTTTTACAAACGGATCTCACTCGACGCTGCATCTCGTCATAAGTGAAGCTCAACTGGCCCGGGTCCGTTCTTATGGCAAGCAACGTAGCCCGGTAAACGTCGCCCTTTGAATCGTCAATTAAATCAAATTCCTTGCGTTCAGTCCCGCGCTGCCGAGGGCCTGAATGTAGGCTCTCCAGCAAGCTCTGGTAGTTCGCCCCTGCGGAGGTAAGCTCAAAGGTTTGGCGAAGGTCGACCTCACTTACGTCGACGTCGCTCGGTTCGGGGAGCGACTGAGAAAGCCCCTTTGCTACCGCTAAGTTGAGGCACATCGCCTGCATTAATTGGGGCGATCCGAACGCTTCCTTGGCAAGTCGCGCGATTATGCTCTCGTCGAGTATGGCCTTGAGCTCTCGAAAGCCTTGCCGCGCAATTTGGCTAAGTTCCTCGACGTCCCAATAATCCGTATCTACAGCATGCAGCCTGCCTCTTAGCTCGCCGTTGCCACGCACGACATCGTCCGCACGGTGAGGAACCGATGCAATGCAGAAACGAATTCCGCTCTCCGCACCAGCCTTTACCTCCTTGGCAACCTCAGCTTGAACCTCTCGATTTATGTAGTGGAAGTCGTCGATAAAGACGATGAAGTCCGTGCCAGCAATCTCCTTAGCAACTGAGCTCAAACCGTCGAACGCAATCTGCCGGGAGCTGCCTGCTGACCAAGAACCCTCGACGCCGACCTCAACCGCTCCGCCACCCTTTGCCACCAGAGGTATTCCAACTTTGAGTTCGGCAGACGCCCCGGCGCTCCCTCCAATTGTTCCATTCTTGGTATTTACAACCTCGACCGGTCCGCCGGCCCAAGAAAGGATGACACGCCAGAGATCACCTGGGGCCTTGATAGAAGCTCCCGCAATATAAATCAGATTGTCGCGAGGAATGATCTTATTGATAAGGACAGTTTTGCCCGACTTAGAAGGTCCCGACAGCGAAATAAGCGCGTTCTTTACCTTAAGCGCGTTCGTAAGAACCCCCTCAAGAGACTCTCGCCGACGCTCGACGTAGGTGAATGTAGGGAAAGAGTTCGGCGTGAAGACATCTACGGCTTGCGTCATTTATTTGCCCCTCAGTACTCGCCGACCATAAACTGTGTTGAGCAGTTATGAGAAGGGGGCGTTGCCCTATGCCGCCAGCGTAAATGCAGGGTTGCGATTATTGCGCGCTCCCGATTTAAACCCTCTTCGATTGCAGGCAGGGTGAGCATCCTTTGCCCGGCAAAAGCGCGCCCCAAAACGTGCCCCAAAACGCGCCACAGGTGGTGCGGTGACACGAGAAAATTAGCAATTACAAGGAGTTGGCGGACCGATAATTGGTCTTTGGTGCCCCCCGCCGGACTCGAACCGGCACGCCTTGCGGCGGAGGATTTTGAGTCCTCTGCGTCTACCATTCCGCCAGAGGGGCACGGCATGGTCTCTAAACCAGGATGGGTTGGTCTGCAACGGGGTTTTGCGGTGGCTCAGCCGGCCAGCGCCAGGCGGGCGAGATAGACGGTGAGCACGCCCATGGCCATGGCGGCAAAGAGGTTTTTGGTCAGCCAATAGGCCAGCGTCGTGGCGGCGGCGGCGATGATGTCGGCGAGGCTGCCACCGACCAGGGCCGGCGCCACCAGGGCGGCCAGCACCGCGCCGGGGACGTGGCGGAGCCAGGCGGCGGCAAAGCCGTGGCGCGGCAGCCGATTGGCCAGCAGCAGGCCGCCGGCCTTGGTGGCCAGGGTCACCAGGGCCATGCCGGCAATGGCCAGCAGCGCTTCGGGGCTAGTCCACATGGCGAACCCTGTCGGCAAGGGCGCCGGCGAGGCTGCCGGTGATGCCGCCGATCAGGATATACCAGCTGCCCTCGATCAGCCTGGCGGCGAGGATGGCGCTGAGCGCGGCGACGGTCCAGGGCAGGAGGTCGGCCCGGCCCTTCCACATGCCCAGCAGCAGGGCCAGGAAGGCGGCGGTGAAGGCGAAGTCGAGGCCATAGCGGGTCGGATCGTCGATGGCCGAGCCGAGCTGGTGGCCGAGCAGGGTGGTCGCCAGCCAGACGGTATAGGTCAGCACGCCGCCGCCGAGCAGGAAGGCGACGCTGCCACTGCCGCGCTGCATGGCCAGCATGGTGATGGCCCAGTTCTCGTCGGACACAAAGAATATCAGCCCGGCGCTGCGGCCGAGGCGGCCGGGGGGAAACAGCGGGCGCAGGGTGGCGGTCAGCAGCAGGTAGCGCAGGTTGATGATCAGCGCGGCGATGACCAGCGGGCCGATGGGCAGGCTGGCGGGCGTGGCGGTCCACAGGTCGAGCGCCACGAACTGGGCCGAGCCGGCAAAGACCAGGCCGCTCATCAGCAGCACTTCAATCGTGCTCATGCCGGCGCCGCGGGCCAGCACGCCCCAGACCAGGCCATAGGCGCCCACCGAGATGACCACGGGCAGGCAGGCGCGGGCGCCGGCGAGAAACGGGGTGGCAAGGCGGGCGGGGGGCACGGTGGTCATGGCAAAGCACTAGCGCCCCGCGCGCATCGGCGCATCGACAAAGTAACGTCAGGAGGATGACTTGTGCTGATCACTGCCATTCGCGCCGCTGATAGAGCAGCCAAAATCGGCGTTGACGGCCCCAAAAGCGCGGCATAGAGACTGCGCCTACGGCATCTCCAAGCCTCCCCGGCCCGTCCAGCCAGCCCTCCCGCTCCGGAGTGTAAATCGGTCCCTGCAGGCGCCTGAACCCAGGTTCAGCGTGCTCTGCCCTCGGGGCCGGTGACGGATGCGCCTTGTCCTGTGATCTCGGAGTGTTCAGATGATTCCCCAGTCCCGCCCCCTCTGGCAGCGGTTTGCCATTTTCCTCGTGCCGCTGATGGCGGCCAATATCCTGCAGGCGCTGTCGGGCACGGTCAGCGCCATCTATGTCGGGCAGATGATCGGCGTGGATGCGCTGGCGGCGACGGCGACCTTCTTTCCCATCCTGTTCTTCCTGCTCAGCTTCCTTATCGGCCTGTCCTCGGGCTCGACCGTGCTGATCGGCCAGGCCTGGGGCGCCCGCAATATCGACAAGGTCAAGCAGGTGGCCGGCACCACGCTGATGACGGCCTTTGTCATGGGCGTGGTGGTGGCGGTGGTCGGGGTGACCTGGACCGAGCAGATCCTGAGCGTGCTGGGCGTGCCGGCCGATATCGCGCCGATCACCGCCAGCTATGCGCGCCTCATGCTGGCCAGCATGCCCGGCTTTTTCCTGTTCATCGTGGCCACCTCGGTGCTGCGCGGGGTGGGCGATACCATGACGCCGCTATTTTCGCTGATCCTGTCGCTGGCCGTCACCGCGCTGGTGACGCCGGCGCTGATCCAGGGCTGGTTCGGCCTGCCGCAGCTGGGCGTCAATGCGGCCGCGGCGGCCTCGATTTCGGGCTTCCTGACCGTGCTGGTGTTCCTGTTTGTCTATCTGCGGGCCCGCAGCCTGCCGCTGGCGCCCGATGCCAAGCTGCTGGCCGCCATGCTGCATCCCGATTTCAGGCTGCTGGGCCTGATCCTGCGGCTGGGCCTGCCGGCCGGGCTGCAGATGGTGGTGTCGTCGATCTCGGGCATTGTCGTGGTCGGGCTGGTCAACCGGTTCGGCTCGGATGCCACGGCGGCCTATGGGGCGCTGGGCCAGGTGATGAGCTATGTGCAGTTTCCCGCCATGTCGATCGGCATTGCCGCCTCGATCTTCGGGGCCCAGGCGATCGGCGCCGGCAAGATCGACCAGCTGGGGGCGATCACCCGCACCGGCCTGGTCATGAATGTCATCATCACCGGTGGCCTGGTGCTGCTGGCCTATCTCTTCAGCCAGCATCTGGTGGCCCTGTTCATCACCGATCCGGCGGTGATCGAGATGGCCGAGACGCTGCTGCATGTGGTGCTGTGGAGCATCATCGCCTTTGGCGGCAGCGTGGTGTTTTCCGGCGTCATGCGCTCGAGCGGCACGGTGATCGCGCCCATGGTGCTGTCGCTGTTCTGCATCCTGGGCATCGAGCTGCCCGGCGCGATTGTGCTCAGCCAGACCAGCCTGGGGCTGAGCGGCATCTGGGTGGCCATGGCGGCCGGCTTTACCATGATGCTGGTGCTGCAGGGCGCCTGGTACCTGCTGGTATGGCGCAAGAAGACCATCGTGGCTTTGGTCTAGCCCCCTGCCGCCAGGCAATAAAAAAGGCCCGCATTGCTGCGGGCCTTTGCTTTTGCGGCGATGGCTAGAACTGGCCGTGGCAGTGCTTGAACTTCTTGCCCGAGCCACAGGGGCAGGGGGCGTTGCGGGCCACGCCGACCAGCAACTTGGGATCGATCGGCTTGAGCGAGGGATCGCTGCCGGTGGCGCCCAGCGAGTCGGCAATGGTGTCGCCGCCATCGGCGTCGTTCTCGCCGGTCAGCGGGTCGATATGGGTTTCGCGCAGGGCGCTGAGATCGGGCTGCGGCGGCGCGACAGGCCGCGGCTGCAGCTCGACATGGCTGAGCTGGGTGGTCACCAGTTCGCGCAGGTTTTCCAGCAGGCTATGGAACAGCTCATAGGCTTCCTGCTTGTATTCGTTGAGCGGGTCGCGCTGGGCGATGCCGCGCCAGCCGACCACCTTGGAGAGGTGGTCGAGCGTTACCAGGTGCTCGCGCCACAGCCCGTCGATCGATTGCAGCACGATGGATTTTTCCACCTGGCGCATCACCGTGGGGTTGGCCGAGCCGGCCGCTGCCATGGCGGCAATGGTGCGGGCTTCCTTGGCCGCGGCATGGGCGTCGGCGGCGTCGATCAGGCGCTGGGTGACGATTTCGGCGTCGATGCCCTCCTCGTCGGCCCATTCCTGCACCGGCACGTCGATATTGAGATAGGTCTTGGCGGCGGCCTGCAGCTGCTCGGTCTTCCACTGCTCGGGATAGGCGCGCGGCGGAATGGCCTTGGTGACGATGGTTTCCACCACGTCGCGGCGCATGTCGGCGACGATCTCGGAAATGTCTTCGGCATCCATCATTTCGAGGCGCTGTTCGAAGATCACCTTGCGCTGATCGTTCATCACGTCGTCATATTTGAGGATGTTCTTGCGGATGTCGAAATTGCGCGCCTCGACCTTGCCCTGGGCCCGTTCAATGGCCTTGGACACCCAGGGATGGGTGATGCTCTCGCCCTGTTCGAGGCCCAGCTTGCCGAGCATGGAATCCATGCTGTCGACGGGGAAGATGCGCATCAGGTCGTCCTGCAGGCTCAGGAAGAAGGCCGAATGGCCAGGATCGCCCTGACGGCCGGAACGGCCGCGCAGCTGGTTGTCGATGCGGCGGCTTTCATGGCGCTCGGTGCCGATGACCATCAGGCCGCCGGCGGCCAGGGCCTTGGCCTTGTCCTCGGCAATGGTGCGCTTGATCTCGGCGATCTTGGCGTCACGCGCTTCGCCTTCGAGGCCGGCGGCCTCCTTTTCGATGCGCATTTCGAGATTGCCGCCGAGCTGGATATCGGTGCCGCGGCCGGCCATGTTGGTGGCAATGGTGATGGCGCCGGGCAGGCCTGCATCGGCGACGATGAAGGCTTCCTGCTCGTGGTGACGGGCATTGAGCACGTTCATGGAGCCGACATTCTTGGCCCGCAGCAGCTCGGCCAGCATTTCGGACTTTTCGATCGAGGTGGTGCCCACCAGCACGGGCTGGCCGCGATCCTGACACTGCTTGATCAGGTCGGCGATGGCGTTGAATTTTTCCTCGGCGGTGCGGAAGATGGCGTCCTCGTCATCGACGCGCATCACCGGCAGGTTGGTGGGAATGGTCACCACGTCGAGCTTGTAGATGTCGGCGAATTCCTCGGCCTCGGTGGCCGCCGTACCGGTCATGCCGGCCAGCTTTTCATAGAGGCGGAAATAGTTCTGGAAGGTGATCGAGGCCAGGGTCTGGTTTTCCGGCTGGATCTTGACGTGTTCCTTGGCCTCGAGCGCCTGGTGCAGGCCCTCCGAATAGCGGCGGCCCGGCATCATGCGGCCGGAGAACTCGTCGATGATCACCACTTCGCCGCCCTCGGGCGTCTGGCGGACGATATAGTCCTTGTCCTTGCGGAACAGCTTATGGGCGCGCAGCGCCGAATTGGCGTGGTGCACCAGCGCGACGTTTTCCACGTCATACATGGATTCCGATTTCAGCAGGCCGTCCGCCGCCAGCCGGGCCTCGAGCTTTTCGATGCCGGCATCGGTGAAGGTGGCCGAGCGCTGCTTCTCGTCGAGCTCGAAATCGTCGTCCTCGATGATGGGCATCAGCGCGTCGATGGTGGTGTAGAGCGTGGTGCGGTCTTCCGAGGGGCCCGAAATGATCAGCGGCGTGCGCGCCTCGTCGATCAGGATGGAGTCGACTTCGTCGACGATGGCAAAGGCATGGCCGCGCTGCACCATCTGCTCGCGGGTATATTTCATGTTGTCGCGCAGATAGTCGAAGCCGAGTTCGTTATTGGTGCCGTAGGTGATGTCGGCAGCGTAGGCGGCCTTGCGCTCCACGTCGCTCATGCCGTGCACGATGATGCCGGTGGTCAGGCCGAGGAAATTGTAGACCTGGCCCATCCAGGCGGCGTCGCGGCGCACCAGGTAATCGTTGACGGTCACCAGATGCGTGCCCCTGCCGGTCAGGGCATTGAGATACATGGGGAGCGTGGCCACCAGGGTCTTGCCCTCGCCGGTGCGCATTTCGGCAATGCCGCGCTCGTTCATCACCATGCCGCCGATCAGCTGCACGTCGAAGTGGCGCATGCCCAGCACGCGCTTGGATGCCTCGCGCACGGTGGCAAAGGCGGGGACGATCAAATCATCGAGATCGGCGCCGTTTTGCAGCTGCGCCTTGAATTCGGCGGTGCGGGCCTGCAGCGCGGCGTCGCTGAGCTGCTCGAGCTCGCTTTCGAGCGCATTGATGGCGGCAACCTTGCCCTGATACCGCTTGACGTGCCGATCGGATGTCGACCCGAAAATCCGCCGGGCGAGTGCAGCAAGTGCCATATGTCAGGTCCTTCGATGACTCATCGGGCGCAGTTTGGGGGGCGGGTCGAGCCCCGCAGGCCATCGTCAGCGCGATGAGAAAGCCTTTCGGGCTTTGAATGTATGTATCTCCGCCGAGCGACGGAAAAGCGCGTGAGATGTAAGAGCGAGGCCTTGTCTTGTCAACGTCAGCGAAATCGGCGACACCTGCCCTGAGCTGCCGGAATCCGGGCAGAAATGGGGCCAATGCCCTTTGGTTGGTGATGCAGGACGGCCCGGCGCATTTTTGCCCCGTTATCGTGTCAGTCAGCCAGTCAGAAATCTGTGGCCCGCAATTGCCCGCCACCAATTCGCCTACTGCCATCAGGCAGCTTCGGCCAAGGAGATCGATACGATGACGTTTTTTCCCCGGCGCTTCATGCGCACCGCCGGCCTGCTGGCCACCATGCTGGCCGCAACGGCGCTGACGCCCGCCTTTGCCCAGGATGCCGCGCCGGCCGCGGCCGCGCCCGTGGCCGCCGTTGCGCCTGAAACCGTGATCGCCACCGTGGCCGGTTCGCCCATTACCGAGGCCGATCTCAGCTTTGCCGCCGAGGACCTAGCCCAGGAACTGCAGCAGATGCCGCCCGACCAGCGCAAGCCCTTCCTGCTGCGCGTGCTGATCGACATGAAGGTGATGGCTCAGGCCGGCGCCGCTGCCGGCATGGCCGATACGCCGCTGTTCCAGCAGCGCCTCGAATATCTCAAGGATCGCAGCCTGCGCCGCGCCTATTTTGCCGAGCAGATCGCTGCCGGCGTCACCGAGGAAGCCGTGCGCGCGGAATATGACAAGTTCGTCGCCGACTTCACCCCGGCCCCCGAAATCCGCGCCAGTCACATCCTGGTGCCGACCGAGGACGAGGCCAAGGCGATCAAGACCGAGCTCGATGGCGGCGCCGACTTTGTCGCCCTGGCCAAGGAAAAGTCGATCGATCCGGGTGCCGCCAATGGCGGCGATCTGGGCTTTTTCGGCGCCGGCAGCATGGTTGCCCCGTTCGAGACGGCAGCCTTTGCCCTGACCGAAATCGGTCAGGTCTCCGAGCCGGTGGAATCCCAGTTCGGCTGGCATGTGATCCGTCTGGAAGAAAAGCGCGAGTCCGCGCCGCCGGCCTTTGAGGAGGTCGCGCCGCAGCTGCAGCAGCAGCTGCTGATGACCACCTTTGACGCGACCGTCGCCAAGCTGATGGAAGGCGTTGCCGTCGACATTCCCGATGCGGCGCTGGCCGCGGCCGTTGCCGGCCAGAGCGAGACGGCCCCGCCCGCCGCGCAGTAGGCCTGGTCTAGCGAGAACCGGTTTTTGCGGGGGTTGCTGGCAAGGCCAGCAGCCCCCGAACCATTTGCCGGGCCATCTGGCGCAGCTGAACCGGATCACGCTCGATCCGCCCGGTCAGCAGGCGTATCCAGATGAGGCCGCCGAGGGCATCGGCGCAGAGGCCGACATCGATATCGGCCGACAGCTCGCCGCGTGCCACGCCGCGCCGGAAAATCTCGCCGCTCTGGATCCGCCGCTCGGCGGCATAGTCGGCCAGTGACGCGGCCGCCACCGCGTCGCGCTGCGCTTCGGCGATGACGAAGCGGAACACCTGGCCGGCCACGGTATCGCCCCAATGGGCGAAGACGCCGGTGAGAAAGGCAAACAGGTCGTCCTCGACGCTGCCGGTATCCATATGCACCGAGGCCGGCTTCTGCCGCTGGTAGATATCGAGCAGCAGTTCGGTCCGGCCGGACCACCACTTGTAGATGGTCGGCTTGCCGGCGCGGGCGCGTCGGGCCACCGCCTCGATGGAAAAGCCGGCTATGCCCTCTTCGGCGACAATGGCCTGGGCGGCCTCCAGGATGGCTTCCTGGGTGTCGGGGTTGCGGCGCGCCCCGATGGAGCGGCGGCGGTCTTCACTGTCGTTTGGGTAGAGCTCGGTCATGGGCGCAATATCGGGCAAGTCGCGGGCAAAGAAAAGCACTTGAACGGAACGTGCCGTTCCTATACATACGAAACGTACCGTTTCTATGGAAGTGTCCGATGCAGCTTTCCCTCGCCGCCAAGATCCGCATGGCCCTGGTCATGACCGTCTTCGTCTATCCCGTCGTCACGCTCTATCTCTATATCCTGATGCCGCTCACCCCGGGCTGGGAAATGTGGCAGCGCAGCCTGGTGCTGGTGCCGTTCATGGCCACCACCATTGTCATGCTGATCGTGCCGTTCATTACCCGCCGCTTCGGCGCCTTCATCGCCGGCAAGCGTCCGGCGCTGTAAAGTCGGCGGCCCCGCCCAACCCCGGCCAGATCCGCCCGTCAGAAAACCCAATGCCGGTGGTGGGGGCCGGCCCCCCATTACCAACTGAACCGGGGCGGGTCCCCGCCGCTGGCGCGCCCTTGCTGCAGCCGAGGGTTCCTGGACCGGTCGGCGCTCTGGCGCGGCCATGCCCGGCAGTTCACCCCCAGCCCGCATGGCCGGCTTGTTTTTCTCGTCGGGCGCGGCGCTTGCGAATGGCCTCTGTTTGAGGCAAACCCAAGGCCTGTCCGCTCCCCAGGAAAGTTCGCCCCATGGCCCATCCGGTTTCCCCGCTCGCCCCCACATCCTATCCGGAACTGCCGGCCATTGCCGGGGTGCGCTTTGCCACGGCCGAAGCGGGCATCAAGTACAAGAACCGCACCGACGTGCTGCTGATGGCCTTTGACGCGGGCACGACCGCGGCGGGCGTGGTCACAAGGTCCAAATGCTCCTCGGCCGCGGTGGACTGGTGCAAGGCCAACCTGCCCGGCGGGCTGGCGCGGGGCCTCGTGGTCAATTCGGGCAATGCCAATGCCTTTACCGGCGCCAAGGGCCAGCAGAGCGTGCAACTGACGGCCGAACTGGCGGCCAAGGCCCTGGGCTGCTCGACCGCCGAAATTTTCCTTGCCTCGACCGGGGTGATCGGCGAGCCGCTCGACGCCAACAAGTTTGCCGGCGTGCTCGACGCGATGGCGACGCGGCTGGGCGAGACGCCATGGATGGACCCGGCCAAGGCCATCATGACCACCGATACCTTCCCCAAGCTGTTTGGCGCGACGCTCGAGATCGACGGCGTGGAAGTGCGCATCAACGGCATCGCCAAGGGCAGCGGCATGATCGCGCCCGACATGGCCACCATGCTCAGCTTCGTCGTCACCGACATGCCCATTGCCGCCCCGGTGCTGCAGGCGCTGCTGAGCCGGCATGTGGCAACGAGCTTCAACGCCATTACCGTGGACAGCGATACTTCCACCTCCGATACGCTGCTGGCCTTTGCCACCGGCAAGGCGGCGGTCGAGCCGATCGAGAGCCTGGATGATCCGCGCGCCGAAATCTTCGGCGAGGCGCTGCGCGACGTGCTGTTCGACCTGGCCATCCAGGTGGTGCGCGATGGCGAAGGCGCCACCAAGCAGGTCTCGGTGCATGTCGAGGGCGCCACGTCCGACGCCTCGGCCTTCCGCATTGCCAAGTCGATCGCCGACTCGCCGCTGGTCAAGACCGCCATTGCCGGCGAGGACGCCAATTGGGGCCGCGTGGTCATGGCCGTGGGCAAGGCGGGCGAGCCGGCCGATCGCGACCGGCTGTCGATCCGCTTCGGCGACCTGCTGGTGGCCAAGGATGGCGAGCGTGCCCCGATCTATGACGAGGCCGCGACCTCAGCCTATATGAAGGGCGAGGACCTCGAGCTCACCGTGAGCCTGGGGCTCGGCGAGGGCCGGGCGACCGTCTATACCTGCGACCTGACGCATGGCTACATCACCATCAATGGCGATTACCGGAGCTAATCATGGGTCTGCCTGACGCGGCGGTTTTCGAGCGGTCCGGCCTTGCCGCCTGGCCCGGCATCGAGGTCGACTGGGATGGTGGCTGGGTGCGCCGGGCTGCCGGCGGCTATACCAAGCGGGCCAATTCGGTGCAGTGCCTCGACCCCGCCGATGACGGCGATGTCGAGGCCCGCATTGCCGGGGCCGTGGCCTGGTTCACGGCCCGCGACCTGCCCCCGGTGTTCCGCATGACGCCGCTGGCCGGCTCCGGCCTGGGCGCTGCGCTGGACCGGCTGGGCTGGCGCAGCATCGACGCGAGCTACCAGTTCGCCATGGCGCTGGACCCGGTCGAGGCCGATCCGCGCGGGCGGATCCATGCGGTGCGCGATCCGGCCTTTCTGGCGGTGCAGCAGCGCCTGGCCGGTTACAGCGATGAACGGCTCGGCAAGCTCGATGCGCTGCTGGCCGCCATGCAGGTAGAGGCCTGCGGCGTCGTGCTGCATGATGATGACGGCGTGCCGGTCGCCACCGCGCTGATGGCCATTGCCGACGGCATTGTCGTCACCGGCAATGTCGTGACCGATGCCAGCCGGCGCCGGCGGGGCCATGCCGCTGCCATGATGCGCACCGGCCATGCCTGGGCCCATGAAGCCGGGGCGCGAATCGCCGCGCTCAACGTGCAGGCCGACAATGCCGGCGCCCAGGCGCTCTATCGCGGGCTCGGCTATGCCAGGCAATATGACTATCACTACCGTGTTCCGGGGACGCCATGAGCCAGTCGATCCTTCTCGTCGTCGCCGGGGCGCTGGTGGATGCCGACCGGCGCGTGCTGATCGCCCAGCGGCCGGAAGGCAAGGCCATGGCCGGGCTGTGGGAATTTCCCGGCGGCAAGATCGAGCCGGGCGAAACCCCCGAGGCGGCGCTGATCCGCGAGCTTGAGGAAGAGCTGGGCGTCACCACGCATACCGCGTGCCTCGCGCCGGTCAGTTTTGCCAGTCACTCTTACGAGAAATTTCACCTGTTGATGCCACTCTATGTGTGCCGAAAGTGGCAGGGCATACCGGCGCCGCGGGAGCATATCGCGCTCAAATGGGTACGGCCGCAGGCGCTGCGCGACTATGCCATGCCGCCGGCAGACCTGCCCTTGATCGCCGCCTTGTGCGATCTGCTTTAGGATAGACCGTTCGATCTTGGGGAATTGGAATGACGGCCACGAAAATCGGTAAGTTTGTTGTCGATGAATCCGGCGCCACGGCCGTTGAATATGGCCTGCTGGCGGCGCTGATCGCCGTGGCCATCATCGGCACCTTCAGCGTGCTGGGCAACAGCGTGCAGGGCCTGTTCAACAATGGCACTGCCGGCACCCTGGACAACCAGACCGCCAAGATAAACTAAAGCAAGATAAACCAGCTATTGCAGCGTGACGATCTTGTACTGCTCGCCGACCTGGACCGGGTCGCCGGGATAGAGATCGTTGATGATGTAGAACAGTTCGGTGCCGCGCGTCAGCGCGTTCATCTGGGCGGCCAGCCTGTCGGCCGTGTCGCCGGCCTTGGCCGTGACGATGCGGACGGCCACCTTGCGGATGGCGGAGAGGTCGCTTTCGGTGGTGCGGCGGAAGCTGGCCAGCGTGGCGTCGGCGCCCTGGGCAAAGCGGGGGCTGTCGGCCTTGGCGGCAAAGATGAAGCGATAGACCTGGCCGTCCAGCCGCATCACCGAGACGCGGAAGAACCACTGGTCGGTCTGGGCAAGGCCGGTGGCCATTTCGATGCCATTGCGCGTGTCGCTGGTGACGCTGTCGGTCTTGAGCCCGGCGATCCAGCCCGATTTCAGATAGTCGGCCAGCGCCATGCTGGGCTGCACGTCGGCGCTGTCAAAGCGCACGGCTTCGCCGTCGCCGGCCACCCCGACCACGGCGCTGGGCGAATTCTGCAGCGTATAACCGGTGGGGACGGTGAAGGTGAATTTTGAGGCCGGATTGAGGAAGCGGCGGCCGACAATGGAGCCCTGCGAGGGGCTGTCGCCAAAGGTCAGGCCGGCAATCGAATCCAGATAGCCGTCGCGGTCGACTTCGCCCAGGCCGGCCTTGCCGAACATGGTGCTGGCGGTGTCGATGGCCTTCTGGATGCGGGCGGGGGTGGAGGGATGGGAGGAGAGGAACCCCTCCGTGCCCTGGCCCGAGCCGGCCGAGAAACTGGCAAAGCGGCTCATCACGCCGAGGAAGCGCGCGGCCGCCTGGGGGTCATAGCCGGCCTTGCCGGAATATTTGATGCCTTCGCGATCGGCCTCGAGTTCCTGGTTCTGCCCGAAGGCGGCCAGGGATTCGCGGGTCCGGCTGGCCGTGGCGTCGCTCGAGGTATCGCCGCCAAAGACCGAGGTGATGACGCGGTCGACAATGGCGGTGGTGCGGGTGCGGTCGGTGCGGGCCCGGGCATGGCGCAGGGTCACATGGGCGATCTCGTGCGCCAGCACGGCGGCCAGTTCGCTGGTATCGCTGGCCAAAGCCAGGATGCCGCGCGTCACATAGATATAGCCGCCGGGCAGGGCAAAGGCATTGACCTCGGAGGTGTCGAGGATGGTGACCTGGAACTGGGCATTGGGCTGGTCGGCGGCGGCGAGCAGGCGCCCGACAATGCGGGCCACCATGATCTCGGCCGGACGATCGGAATAGATGCCGCCATAGGCGGCGACGATGCGTGGATGCTCGCGGCTGCCGATCACCGCATCATCGGGATCGGTGCCTTCGGGCACCACGGCCGGCGCCGGCCGGTCGCCGGTCTGGCTGACCGCGATATTGGAACTGGTCAGCGTCGTGCAGGCCGACAGGGCCAGCAAGATGGTCGCCAGCACGCCAATGCGCAAACCCTTCGCGATATGCCCCTTGCCCGTCATCGTATCGCCAAGACCTCAAGCTGCTCGGGATGGGTGATTTCGATGCGTGGACCATCCCGGTCGTCCACCCATCCGCGTACACGTACCAAGGCGCCGTCGAGCACCATGGGGTCAATGCCTGCCGCCACAAACAGCCGGCGGGCCGGCGCCTCGATCACGGCGGTGAAGTCCTGTTTCCAGAACCGGCCGAAATTGAGATAGATCCGCCCGCCGCGTTCCTCGGCCAGCAGGATCCTGCCTTCAACAAGTTCATAATGGCCGGCCCGGGCGAGCAATTCACCCGGCGCGTCCGCCGCACGCACGCTGTAATAGGGATCACGCCAGATGCCAAGGCCGGAGAGCCGGGCCCGTCCCTCGGCGGCGAACAATAAATCGAGACATTGCCGATTGTCGGGGAAGGAATAGACCCGCGCCAGGCCCTGCGCGACCATGACCTGCTGCGCCCAGACGGGGCCATCGGCGGAATCGAGAAAGACATGGGCCAGCTGGCGGTCGTAGCGGTCGACCCGCTCGCCGCCATAGCCAAGCCGGACGGGCTTGTCGAGCAGCAGGGCTTGCAGCGCCAGCTTGGCCTCGGGGGCCAGCGGCCAGCTCTCATAGCCCTCGCGGCCCAGTGGCAGCTTGGGCGCCTGGGTGCCGATCAGCCGCACCACCCGGCCGTCATCGAGTACCACGGTGTCGCCGTCGGTGACCTGCACGACCAGGCCGCCGGGCACCATGGCCAGGTCGGGGCAGGCCAGGGCCGCGGTCGAGACGGACGAAAGCGCGGCCAGGGCGGCGAGTTGAACAAGACTGGAGGTGCGCAAATCAGGCCCCGGAAACAATGGCTTCACCATGCACGCAAATGCGGCAAAAAATCATTACCGATGCTTGATCCGGTCAAAAGACTGTCAGCAGGGCCGCCGCTTCCTTGAGAAGGCGGGGTGGCACTGGTAAGAGGAGCCGTCCTTGCCTGCCCCCTCCGGAGCTTTTTTCCTTGTCGCTTGTCCGTCAATTCGCCCTCGCCGCCCTGTTTGCCCTGCTCAGCCTGGGTCGTGCCGAGGCCAATCCGATGCTGCTGGTCGATATGGAAACCCTCGACGTGCTCTATGCCGAGGAGGCCGGGCAGCCCTGGCATCCGGCGTCGCTGACCAAGATGATGACGGCCTATGTGGCCTTCGAGGAGATCGCCAAGGGCACGATCAGCCTCGAGACGCCCGTCGTGCTGTCCAAGCATGCCCTGGCGCAGGCACCGTCGCGGTCGGGCCTGCCGGTGGGTTCTGCGCTGACCCTGCAGGATGCGCTCTATGTGATGGTGGTCAAGTCGGCCAATGACGTGGCCATGGCGATCGCCGAAACGGTGGGCGGCAGCGAGGCGGGCTTTGTCGCCAAGATGAACGACGTGGCCGCCCGCATGGGCATGACGGCCAGCCATTTCACCAATCCCAACGGGCTGCACGATCCGGCGCAATATACCTCGGCGCGCGATCTGGCGCTGCTGGCGCTCTATATCGAGCAGAGCTTTCCGCAATATATGCCGATGTTCGGCACCGAGGCGGTCAAGCTGGGCAAGGTGACGCTCGAATCGCAGAACGAATTGCTCACCAGCTTTGCCGGCACCACCGGCATGAAGACCGGCTATGTCTGTGCCTCCGGGCTCAACATGGTGGCGACGGTGGAGCGCAATGGCCGCCGGATGCTGGCCGTGGTGCTGGGCGGCCAGTCGGCGCGCGAGCGCAATGAGCGGGCTGCCGAACTGATCCTCAAGGGCCTGTCCGGCTCGGCCCAGCCCACCGGCGCCACGGTGCTGACCCTGGGCAACAATCCGGGCGCGCCGCCGGTCGACATGCGGGCGCAGATCTGTGGCAAGGATGCCAAGGCCTATGCCGCAGCGGCGCAGGCGGCCTTTCCCATGGGGCTCAAGGGCCAGCCAAGCTATCTCAATGACGTGGTGGCGCCGCGCGCCTATGTGGCCACCGATCTCGGCCGCATCGCGGTGGGGGTCAACCTGCCGCGGCCGCGGCCGGCGCACCTGCCCCAGTTCACCCCGCCCAGCAGCGAGGCCGCGCTGGCGGTGGAGCTGCGCCCGGGGCTGGACGTTTCGGGCAATGGCGTGCCGATGCCGCTGGCCCGGCCCGGCAGCCTCTAGGCGAGCGTGCGCCTCAGCCGCGGATGATGGTGAAGTGCAGCTCGTCGCCCTGGCTGTCGAGCGTGCAGGCATGGCCGTGCTGCCGGCAATAGAGCGGAATGTCGATGCGGGCCATGGGGTCGGTGGCCAGCACCGTCAGGGTGCTGCCCGCCGCCATCGTCTCCAGCCGCTTTTCCATTTTCAGCACCGGCAGGGGGCATTTGAGCCCCCTGGCGTCGATGCTGTCACTGACCAAGGACGAGCACCCAATGGGTGCCATAGGTCGAGCTGGCATTGAAGCTGACGGCAATGCCGGCCCGGCTGGCATTGGTGGTCATGCCGGCGGCATCGGCCGGGTTGTTGCGCCAGCCGGAAAAGGTCTCGGCAAAGGTGGCGTAGCCGGCGCTCAGCTTCATGCCGGCCAGGCCCTGGGGCGTGGCGGGCGGCGTGCCGGTGCGGGCATATTGGTCGGCAAGGGCCTGAGCGGTGCCGTCGAGGCCGGAGTCGGGCGTGAGGGCCGGCAGGCCATTGGTGGCGCGATAGGCATTGATCATGGAAACGGCCTGGGCGCGGTCGAGGCTGGCCCCCGGCTGGTCCATGCGGGCGGAAAGCCCCGCGGCCAGCGGGATGCTGGCGCCGCCGCCGAAGCCGCCCATGGAGCAGGCGGCCAGGCTGACGGCGGCAGCCAGGGCGGCGAGGGGCAGCAGAGCGGGCTGGATACGGCGCAAGACGGTCATGGGGCAATCCTGGTCAAAAAAGGTTCTGGCGGGCCGCTTAGGGTGCCAGCAAGGCCAAATCATGGTGCTGCCGCTCTTACACCATTGTCTCCTGCGCTGCCCTTAACGCCGGGACAGCGCGTCGGTGCGAGACCCAAACGCGATCGGCGTTGATTTGGGTCAAGGCGCCGGCCGGCGCCGCGCCTAGAGTGGTGCTTGCCAGAACAGGCGTCTGGGCAACCCGGCGTCACCTTATTGGCGCCGTGCTTGGCGCGCACAAGGCTGGCAGGCGGACCCATTCAGCCGCAGTGCAGGCATGGCCCGCTGCGCGATGGCGTCGTCGCTTTTTTTGCACAGAATTTCGGAGAGACTTCCAATGATGCTACCCAAGGGCACGACAGTCGCGGTTGCCGATGGTGAAAAGCTCAACCTGTTCCGCAATGCGGGCGACGAGGCCCAGCTGCAGCTGGCTCCGGTCGAGCATGGCCATGTCAGCGAGGCCCATAGCGGCTCGCGCCAGACCAGTTCGGGCAATCCCGATCCGAGCCAGGCCAGCGAGGACGGCTTTTCGGCCGGTATTGTCGATCTGCTCAACAAGGGCGTGCTGGACGGCAAGATTCACGGCCTGGTCGTCATTGCCGCGCCGCGGGCGCTGGGCGAGATGCGCAAGCATTATCACAAGACCCTGTCGGCCAAGCTGCTCGGCGAAATCGCCAAGGACCTGACCGGCCATGGCGTCGGCGATATCGAAACCGCGATCCGGGGCGCATGAAGACCCTCCTGAGCATGGCTCTGGCGCTGGCGGGCTGGCTCGGCCCGCTGGCTGCCGGCAGCCTGGTGCTGGCACAGGATTACGATCCGGTGGCGGACGGGCAGGCATTGGTGACGATGTACTGTGCCGACTGTCACGCAGTGGGGGCGACGGGCGACAGCCCGTTGCCGCCGGCGCCGCGCTTTCGCGAACTCTACTGGCGCTATGACGTCGAATTCCTCAGCGAGGCGCTGGTGGAAGGCATTGTCACGGCCCATCCCGACATGCCGCAATTCGAGTTCGACCCGCAGCAGGCCGCCGCCATCGTGGCCTATCTCAAGTCGCTCGAACCGCAGGTCTAGGCAGACCGTCCCGGCCAGCGGCTGGTCGGTTCAATGCAATTAAATGGGCGAGACGGCAACCACCGCCGCCTTCGCGGATTGCTGCTGTGTCGGTCCGCACCTGTCGTGACGGACCGGCCGGAATCCAGCCATGCGCGAATATCCAGCCGATCAAGACGTCTTGTCGCAAATCGAAACCGTCCGTACGGCGCTGCCGACCTGGGTGATCAGCACCGCCGAGCTCGTTGAGCTCGCTGAAAATGCCGAACGCGCCGCGGTCCATACCAATCCCGAGACCGATGACCGGTCGCGCCAGCTGATTGTGGAAGTTGCCGAATGGCAGCAAAAGCTCAGCGAGTGGCAGGGCCTGGCACTGTCCCCCCGCTTGAAGGCCGAGCTGCGGATCCTCAAGGCGACGCTTGATGCCGCCATGGACGAGGCCAATGCCGCCGCCGCCGAGCTCAAGCTGTTTGATTGATCACCTGAACCGAAAGGCTGTTCCCATGTCAGACAAGCAACCCGCCGACGACAAGAAGACCCCTGACCTCAAGGATGTCGAGCCCGGCAGCGACGCCGATGCGACGCCCATTGCCGAGCCGGGCGAAACCCCGCCCGAGCCCGAGGGCAACAAGCCGGGTCGCTGACAACAAACCGAGCCTGCCGCGCCCCGCGGCCGGCACTTTTCCGTCGTGCTTGATGGCAGGACCCGGAAATCCTGAATCGTCCAGACGCCCGCATTTCCTCGGGTCGACAAGAACTGCTGACTCGTTTTCCAGGGAATTGCGAGTGGATTTCGAGCGGCACCCGGGGTTTCGTGAGTCGCTTATGGCAAGGGGATATCGAATACCAGCAGTCCAGGCGCACCAAGGGGAAGCTGCGCCTCCACCTCGCCATTTGGATTCAGGACTGCAGTCGGTCCCAATGCCGCTCGACCATCCCGCTCGCCGGTCACATCGGCGGAAATGAGCCAGAGCCCCGTCTCGCGGCACCGTTCGCCCCGGACCGCATTGTGCATGTGCCTGTATCTCTCGGCCTTTGCCAATGGCATCATATTGTTCGTCGGACAAACGATCAGCGATGCGCCGCCGGCCGCTACCATGCTGGCTGCCGTCGAGAAGTTGGTGTCGTAGCAGATGTTGATCCCGAAGCGCAGTCCGCCAACGGTGAAGGCTGGGTTGTCGCTTCCCGGCCGGAACACGCTTTCCCCACCCATGAGGTTGATCTTGCGGTAACGGCCCGCGACCCTGCCATTCTGCACGACGATCGCAGTGTTGAAGAGGTCGCCGGCATCCATTTCGATCATTCCGATGACCATCATGGGTCCGGTCGGGAGCCGTTCCAGGATTGCCAGGAAGCGCGAGGAGGCCAAGTCCAGCGCCACCCGGTGAGCGGAGGATGCGTCGGTCAGGTAGCCTTGCAGGAACGCCTCGGGAAAGCAGACGAGCCTGGCATCCACTGCCGCGGCCCGCCCAACGACATCAATGATGCATTCGACAGCGCCGTTGATATCTTCCCGATATTCAGCGGTTTGGGCCGCTGCGATTCGAACCGTGTGGCTATCGGCGGCATTCACGGCTTCCGTGCCCTTTTGCCAAGGGTTCAAACAGCCCGATCGATTCACGATTGCCTGGAATCGACTCAGACTCAATTTGTCCCGAAACTTGAAATGCCCCGATGGTGATCTCGGCGGGATTCGAACCCACGACCCCAGGATTAGGAATCCTGTGCTCTATCCAACTGAGCTACGAGACCACGCCTGATCGAATAGCAAATGCGCCGCGCCAGTGGAACCCTCATTGCGCCGCACCGCGCGGCAAGGGTCCCTGCTGACTTCTGCATGCCGTGGCCGCCAGCGGCTCGGGCGGCGACCCGCCGGCGCCGCGTCAGGTCGGCGGCGCCTGGGCGCTGCTGGCCCGGTGCTCGGGGCTGGTGGCATAGGGCCAGGCGGTCGGATCGATGTCGAGATCGCTGAACCGGGCGGGCTCGAAAACCGGCCGCGCGACGCCGCGTTTGAGCTGGGCGCGGAAATCGCTGAGCACGCGCAGCGCCACCGGAAACAGCATCATGATGGCCATCAGGTTGACCAGAGCGAGCACGCCCATGACCGGGTCGGAGAAGAAGAACACGGCCGTGGCCCCCGGCGCCGAGGCGCCCAGGAATACCACGGCGACAATGGCGATGCGCAGGAAGTGCAGCGCCGCATTGCTCTTGGTCATGACCTTGAGCGCGGTCTCGCCGAGATAGTAATTGTAGATGATCGAGCTGAAGGCAAACAGCAGGATGGCGAAGGTGAGGAAATACTGCGACCAGTTGCCCAGATGGCTGACCAGCGACTGTTGCGTCAGCACGACCCCATCGATGCCCTCGGCGCCGGGGACATAGACCGGGCTGAGCAGAATGATGAAGGCCGTGCAGGAGCAGACCACGATGGTGTCGATGAAGACCGAAAACGACTGCGTGATGCCCTGGCTGATCGGATGGCGCACTTCGGCGGTGGCCGCGATATTGGGGGCCGAGCCGAGCCCGGCCTCGTTGGAAAACAGGCCGCGCCGCAGGCCCTGGGCCAGGGCGGCGCCGATGCCGCCGCCGACGACCTCTTCCAGACCAAAGGCATTGGCGATGATCGACCAGAGCATGCCGGGCAGTTCGGTAATGTTGAGCACGATCACCAGCAGGGCCATGCCGATATAGACAAAGGCCATGACCGGGATGATGACATCGGCGGCCTTGGCAATGCGGCGGATGCCGCCATAGACGATAAAGCCGGTGATGATGGCCAGGAAGATGCCGCTCCAGACGCGGTCGATGCCCAGGCTGTCCTGGGCGGCGCCGGCAAAGGTATTGCCCTGGAAGGCGTTGAAGCCAAAGCCGAAGGCGGCCAGCAGGCAGATGGCATAGACCACTGCCAGCCAGCGATATTGCGCGCCCAGCCCATGGATGATGTAGGCGGCCGGCCCGCCGCGATAGGTGCCGTCGCCATTGGAGCGCTTGTAGAGCTGGGCCAGGCTGGCCTCGACGAGGCTCGTGGCCATGCCGATCAGCGCCACGGCCCACATCCAGAATACGGCGCCCGGGCCGCCCAGGGTAATCGCCACGGCGACGCCGGCAATATTGCCACCGCCCACCCGGCCGCCGACCGAGACCAGCAGCGCCTCGCGGGCGCTGATGGCATTGGGGTCGCTGCTCAGGTTTTTGGAGGAGAGGACGCGGAACATGCGGCCGAAAAATTCGAACTGGACGAAGCCGCTCATGACGGTGATGAAGCCGCCGAAAATCACCAGGATGGGGATGAGCGACCAACCCCAGGTGAAGTCCTCGATCAGGCTGAATAGAAGTCGTAACTGGTCCACGTCGCCTAACCCTCCAAAGGGGGCAGGCTAGGTGGTTAAGGGGGCGGGCTCAACCCTTATCGTTTTTGCCCGGTCAGGCGGCCGCTGCGGGCGCCGCCTGACGGGGCGCCGCCAGAGGCGTGCTGACAGGAATTGACGCGGCTCTTGGCCAGTCTGGGCATCACCACACTGGAGACATTGTCATGACCACCATCGTCACCCTTCTGACCCAAGGCTATGCCGATTGGGAAACGGCGCTGCTCAATGCCGTAGCCCGGCAATATTACGAGATCGATACGCTGTTTGCCACGCCGGGCGGCCGGCCGGTCGTCTCCGCCGGCGGCCTGCGGGTCACGCCCGACCTGGCCATTGCCGACATTGATGCAGGCGCCGTGGATGCCCTGGTGCTCAATGGCGGCACGGCCTGGACTGCGGCCGATGCCCCCGAACTGGGCGACCTGCCGCGGGCCGTCCGGGCAGCGGGCGGGCTGGTGGCGGCCATCTGCGACGGCACGCTGGCGCTGGCGCGGGCCGGACTGCTCGACCAGGTCCGCCATACCGGCAATGGTCCCGATGCGCTGACAGCGACCGGTTATGCCGGGGCGGCGCTCTACCAGCAGGCCCCTGCCGCCGTCAGCGATGGCCGCGTGGTCACCGCCCCCGGTACGGCGCCGGTCAGCTTCATGGCGGCGGTGATGGCGGGGCTGGGGCGCCAGGACGACAATCTGGCCTATTATCTCGGCCTGCACGCCGCCGAGCACCGGGCAGCCTGAAACGACGAATTCAACCGATATTGTTGCCGCCTTGTCGATCCTTCCCCTGCCGGCCCGTCGTGGCTAGGATTTCAGCGCCGGGAGGGCGGAGCATGAGCAGGCATTATGGTTGGGTCATCGTGGCGGCGGGGGCGGTGATCTCCTGCGTGGCGGCAGGGTCGATGTTCGCGCTGCCGGTCTATCTGGCGCCGATTGCCGAGGAAACCGGCTGGAGCCGGGCCGGGATTTCGGCGGCGATGACGCTGGGCTTCCTGATGATGGGCGTGGCCGGGTTCTTCTGGGGCAGTCTCAGCGACCGCATCGGGGCGCGGCCGGTGGTGCTGATCGCCACGGCGCTGCTCGGGCTGGGCCTGCTGCTGGCCAGCCGGGCGAGCAGCCTGCTCATGTTCCAGCTCAGCTATGGCGTGCTGATCGGGGCGGCGGCGGGCGCGTTCTTTGCCCCGCTGATGGCCAATGTGATCGGCTGGTTCGATGAGAATCGGAGTCTCGCCGTCTCGCTGGTGTCGATCGGTGGCGGCGTGGCGCCCATGGTGGTGACGCCCTTGGCCAGCGTGCTGATCGGCATCCATGGCTGGCGCAGCGCCATGGGGATGATCGCGGTGGGCGCGGTGGCCATCATCGTGCCGGTGGCGCTGCTGCTGCGGCAGGCGCCGGTAGCGGCAGCGGGCGCGGAAATGGTGGGCGGGGCAACTCTGGCGGGGTCCGCCGAGCCCCAGCCCAGCCGCATCGGCGCCATTGTCCGGACGCCGCAATTCATCGTGCTGGCCGGCACCTTCTTTCTGTGCTGCGCCGCCCATTCCGGGCCGATCTTCCACACCGTCAGCTATGCCATGATCTGCGGCGCCTCGGCGCTGGCGGCGGCCAGCATCTATAGCGTCGAGGGCGTGGCGGGCCTGTTCGGGCGGCTGCTGTTCGGGCTGTCGGCCGACCGGTTCGGCGTCAAGCGGGTGATCATCGGGGGCCTGCTGCTGCAGGCGGCGGGGATCTTTGCCTATATCTATGTCACCCAGCTGCGCGATTTCTACATGCTGGCCGCCGTGCTGGGCATGGCCTATGGCGGGGTCATGCCGCTCTATGCGGTGCTGGCGCGCGACTATTTCCCGCCCCAGGTGATGGGCGCGGTGCTGGGCGGCATTACCATGACCTCGGCCATCGGCATGGCCTTCGGCCCGGTGGGCGGCGGCTGGATCTTTGACAGTTTCGGCGATTACCAGTGGCTCTATGTCAGCTCGGCCGCCATTGGCCTCGCCGCTGCCGCTTTGGCCCTGGCCTTCCCGCCCCCGGCGGCAGTGGACCGGCAGGGCGAGCCCCTGCCGGCCTAGTCTGGGCCCGCCTAGACCGGCAGCAGCAGCGTGGTGGTCCGCGTCACCGTGGCGGTGAGCGGCAGCTCGGCCGAGGAGAGGCCGACCCGCAGGGTGAAGCTGCCGTGCTCGACCAGCCAGTGATGGGCCTTGGGGCGGAAGAAGGCAAAGGCCCGGGCGTCGAGCACCAGGGTGACCGGGGCGCTGGCGCCGGCCTCGAGCCAGACCTTGTCGAAGGCCTTGAGCTCCTTTTCCGGGCGCGGATCGGATGAGGCGTCGTCGCTGACATAGAGCTGGACCACGGCAGCGCCGTCGCGGGCGCCGGTATTGGTCAGCGTCACGCTGACACGGACCGTGCCGTCGGCCTCGAACGCGCTGTCGTCGACCACAAGGTCACCGAGGGCAAAGCTGGTATAGCTCAGGCCAAAGCCGAAGGGGAAAAGCGGGGTCAGGCCGAGCCGATCGTAGTGGCGATAGCCGACAAAGATGCCCTCCTCGTAGCGCACCTTGCCCTCGAAGCCGGGATAGACCTCGGCGTCCTGGCTATGGGCGGGGTTGTCGGCCCAGCGGGCGGGGAAGGTCTGCGGCAGGCGGCCCGAGGGCTCGACGGCGCCGGTCAGCACGTCGGCAATGGCATTGCCGGCCTCCTGGCCGGGATACCAGGCCTCTACCAGCGCGGCGACCGAGCCGATCCAGTCCATTTCCACCGGCCCGCCGGTCTGCAGCACGACAATGGTATTGGGGTTGGCCTGGGCCACGGCGGCGACCAGTTCGGCCTGGCGACCGGGCAGGGCGATGCTGGCCAGGTCGCTGCCCTCGGTGTCCCATTCGCCATTGCGGCCGATGCAGACAATGGCGGTGTCGGCACTGCTGGCCAGGCGCACGGCCTCGGCAATGGCTGCGTCGCCCAGCGGCAGGCCGATGCCGGCGGCAAAGGCGGCCAGGCCCAGAGTGGCAAAGTCCTTGGTGGCAAATTCGATCACCACGTCATGGGCGCGGCCCGCCTCGAGCGCGACCAAGCCGACCACCTCGTCGCAGCCCTCCTCAAAAAAGGTGCGGCCCTTGGTCCAGTGGCTCCAGGCGTCGGCGATCAGCTGGCCATCGACAAAGACCCGGGCAAAGCCGGCCGCATGGATGCCGACGCGGTGGGCGCCACTGGTTTGGGGGGTGAAGCTGCCGCTGATCCGGGCGGAAAAATGCAGCGGATCGACCTTGCCCTCGGCGACATTGCCGATCCAGAAGGCCTGCGCCTCATCCTGGCTATCGGTATGGACCGGCTCCCCCGCGAGCTTTTCATTGGCGAAATAGTCGACGCGGAAGCCGCCCTTGAGCACCGGCTCGAAGCGGTGATTGGTGCAGCCGGGGGCGTGAAGCAGGCGGTCCTCGCCCAAGGCCGCGACCAGGCCCTGCCAGGGCGAGATGCGGTAATGCGCGTTGAGCTGGGCGCTGCCGCCGCCCATCATCTGGGCGGTTTTGGCATTGGGGCCGATCACGGCAATGGTGCCATCGCCCCTGAGCGGCAGCACGCCGCTATTCTTGAGCAGCACCGCGCCCTCGGCACCGGCGCGGCGGATCAGGGCGCGGTGCTCGGGCCGGTCATCGGCCTCTTCGGCAAAGGGGCGATGATCGTCGAGCGAGCCGACCCGCTCCATCAGCCGCAGCATGGCGGTGACGCGCTGGCGCAGGGTTTCCGTGCTGACCGTGCCGGCCTTGACCGCGTCGACCAGCTTCTGGCCGCGATCGCGGGTCGGTCCGGGCATTTCGAGGTCGAGCCCGGCATTGACGGTCTCGACCGTGCTGTGCGAGCCGAACCAGTCCGACATGACAATGCCGTCATAGCCCCATTCCCGGCGCAGCACCTGGTTCAGCAGCCAGTCGTGCTCACTGGTAAAAGTGCCGTTGAGGCGATTGTAGGAGCTCATCACCCCCCAGGTGCCGGCCTTTTTCACCGCCCATTCGAAGGGGATCAGGTAGATTTCGCGCAGCGCCCGCTCGTCGATCTCGCTCGACATGGTGGTGCGCTCGATCTCGGATTCATTGCCGACGAAATGCTTGATGGTGGCGCCGATGCCCTGGCTCTGCAGGCCGGTAATATAGGCACTGGCCAGTTCGGCCGACAGGATCGGGTCTTCGGCATAGCATTCGAAATTGCGGCCATTGGTCACCGAGCGGTGGATATTGACCGTGGGCGCCAGCAGCATATGGGCGCTCTTGGATTTGACCTCCTGCGCCAGCGCCACGCCGATGTCCCCGAGCAGGCTGACATTCCAGGTCGCGCCCAAAGCGATGCCGGCGGGAAAGCAGGCCGATTTGACGCCGCCGATCAGCGAGCCGCCGCCGCGCGCGCCATTGGGCCCGTCGGTGACGCGCAGCGTGCCGATGGCGAGCCGGTCAATGGCGGCAACCGACCAGAAATCCTGGCCCGAGAGCAGGCTCACCTGTTCCTCGAGCGTCAGCTGGTTGGCCAGCTGGTCGATGCGGTCATTCATGGCGGGGCTCCTCGGGCGCTCGGTTGGAGACGGTCTTGTTGGGAGCGCAGTAAGACAGCCCCGCAGCGGGGGCTGTCAATTCCAATGGGCAGGTCAACCGCTCGGAAAGTCAGCGCGGGCTGATGGGCGCCTTGCGCGCGCGGCCCCACAGCACGAACAGCGAGAGCGCGATCAGCACGATGTTGAGCGGCAGCACGGCCAGTTCGCCGCGCGAGGCGTGCAGCAGGATGGCCAGCACCTGGATCAGCGAAAAGCCGAGGGCAGCCAGCGGGGTCAGACCGGGCATGATCCGGGTCAGCGCCGGCAGGATGATGCCGATGGCGCCCAGCAGCTCCGCCAGCCCGATGAAGCGGGTCAGCAGTTCGGGCACGAAGAGCGCAAAGCCCATGCCCATGGTCCCCAGGACCTCGACGGGCTGGGTCAGCTTGTTGAGGCCGGCATAGGCATAGAACAGGGCAAGCAGCACCTGCGCCGCCCACAGGCCGATATTCCAGCCATTGCGGCCGGTCGTGTTGCTGGTCACGTCGCTCATGGAGTCCTCCCAATTTGCCGGTGCGACAATCGCCCCCTAGGCACAGAAGAGAACTACATCTATATTAGTGCCTGAGTTCCTCACAAGAAGGCACAGCAATGTCACTGCAAGACACTTCCAACCATTCCAACTGCACCGCCATGTCCGATGTGCTCAACCGCATCGGCGACAAGTGGAGCGTCATGGTGGTGGGCATGCTGGGCCGCCAGGGCACGCTGCGCTTCAACGAGCTCAAGCGGCTGATCAATGGCGTCAGCCAGCGCATGCTGACCCTGACGCTGCGCAATCTCGAGCGCGATGGCCTGGTCACCCGCACCATCTATCCCGAAGTGCCGCCCCGCGTCGAATATGGCCTGACCGAGCTGGGCAAGACGCTGCAGCAGCCGATCAGCGCGCTGTGGGACTGGTCCTCGGAAAATCACAGCTCGATCATGGATGCCCGCGCCATCTATGACGCGCGCGGCGAAGCGGTGGCGGCGGCCGAGCCGCGCAAGGTCGCCTACGTCGGCAGCTAGCCCATGTGGGGCGCGGCTTGGCTGATGCCGCGTCTGGTGCAGGACGCGGTGTTGACCATATCGGGGCCGCAATCTGCGGCCATGCCCATGCCGGTTCGTGCTAGGACCGCGGGCAAGGGAGTTTTTGCCGTGGCGGATGATTGGAATTTGCGGGGCGTCTCGCGCGACGATGATCGCCCGCTGCCCGGGAGCGGCGTCACCCCGTCGCCGGTCGAGGTCGGGCCGCCGCCCCGCGGGCGCACCAGCCTGATCAGCATGGCGGCAGGCGTCATTGCCCTGGTGTCCCTGGCCGCCACGGCCTGGCTCTATGCCGAGACCCAGCGCGATATCCGGCGCGTCTCGACCGATATCGCCCAGATCCGGCTCAGCCTTGAGCTGTTCGGCCAGCAGCAGGCTTCTGCCGGCGGCGCTGCGGCCGATACCAGCAGCGACAGCAGTGCCGATGAATTGCAGGCGCTGGCCAACCGGCTGGCTCTGCTCGAGGCCAACCAGGCCAGCGCCACGCCGCCAACCAGCCTGCCGGCTTTGCCGGCCGGCGCTGCTGCCGGCGGCGCCGTCGCCACGGGTGATGACTGCCTGCCGGTGGGCACGCGCTTCATGATGGCGGCCGGCGACAGCTATCCGGTCTGCGGCACCACCGGCACGGTGGCCATTGCCGCGGTCGACAATGGCTATGTGACGCTCTCGGATGGCACCATCATCGCCCAGGGCGGTACGGTGGGCCTGCCCGGAACACAGTGCATGCTCGGCGTCATGCCCAGCGAGGGCGATGGCCTCAGCGGCTTTGCCGAGGTGCGGGTCAGCTGCTGACCGCCGGGATCGGCCCGGTCTAGCCCCCGGGCCGGGTGAACGGCACCGGCGCGGTCTTGCCGCTCATCACCATGGTCACCTGCTCGCCGCCACCGAACAGGCTCCCCAGCCCGCCCAGCAGATTGCTGGCCACGCCGCTCACCGCTTCGCCGCGCGCCTTGATGGCCGCGGCCTCGGCCACCTTGCGCTCCTCGGCGGCCAGGCTATTGGCAAAGGCCTTGTCGTCCGCCTGCTGCTTTTCCACCAGGGCAGCGGTCTGGATCACGGCGGGGCAGGGCCCCATCGGGTTGAGCGCCCCGGCGCCAGCGGGATTGAAGATATACTGGCGCTCGCAGACATCCCAAGTGGCCGGCTGCTTGTTCAGGTCGAACAGGTCATAGCCTTCCTTGATGTCCTTCCAGAAGGGCAGGTGCTGGTTGCTCGCCTCCTTGGCCAGGTTGGCCGGGGTCATCCTGAAGGGGAAGATCTGCAGCTGGAAGCTGGCATTGCCGCCCTTGAAGGTCTCGCGGGCCAGGGCATAGATTTCGGCAATGCCCTCGTCGGTCATGGCGTAGCAGCCGCGCGAGGAGCAGTCGCCATGCACCATCAGCTGGGAGCCGGTGCGGCCCCAGACGCGGTCGAACTTGTTGGGAAAGCCGGTATTGAAGGCGAGGTAATAGTTGGACTTCGGGTTCATCAGGCCGGGGGTAATGGTATAAAAACCTTCCGGACTCTGGCGATCGCCTTCCTTGATCTTGGGCCCGAGATCGCCGGAAAAGGCGCAGATCTCGTAGGTCTTGAACAGCTTGAACTGGCCATTGGCCGTGCGCTTCCAGACTTCGAGCGTCTCTTCCTGCTTGAAGATGCGCACCACCATGGCCTCGCCGGGCGAGGAGCCCATGGCCTTGAGGGCGGCGACGACGCTGCTCTGCAGCGGCTGGTTGTGCCGGTTGCTGTTGGATTTGGGGAGAAAGCCGCCACAGGCGACGAGGCCGAACACGACCCAGAGCAGGATGATCGCGGAACACAGTTTGCGCAGAACGATGGCGGTCACGAGGGGCGGCCCACTTGCAGGAACAGACGCTGATCCACTGATGCACCAGTGGTTACCCAAGCATGAGAATGGCTGGTGAACGAAGTGTTACCATGGCGATAAATCCCCTTCCAGCCGGCAAATATCACACAGATGTGTGACCCGCCCGCCGCAGGGGATTGTCGCCAAAGGCCTGGTCTGGGGGACTAGAGCGCGGTGCCGATGGCCATGAACTTCTCGCGGCGCAGCTCGCGGATTTCCAGCCGGCTCTTGCCGGCAAAGTCGGCCAGGAACTTGGCCAGCGCATCGCGGGTGGCGTTCATCACCGTTTCGGGGTGGCGATGGGCGCCGCCGGTGGGCTCGGGGATGATGCCGTCGATCACCTTGAAGCCGAGCAGGTCCTGGGCCGTGATCTTCTGCACGGTTGCCATTTCCTGGGCCCTGGCGGCGTCGCGGAACAGGATGGTGGCGCCGGCCTCCGGCGAGATCACGCCATAGATGGCGTGTTCAAGCATGAGCACGCGGTTGGCCGTGGCGATGGCGATGGCGCCGCCCGAGCCGCCTTCGCCGATGATGACGGCAATATTGGGCACGCCCAGTTCGAGCGACTTCTCGGTGGAGCGGGCAATGGCCTCGGCCTGGCCGCGCTCTTCGGCGCCGATGCCGGGATAGGCGCCGGCGGTATCGACCAGCGAGATCACCGGAATATTGAAGCGGTCGGCCATTTCCATGATGCGGACGGCCTTGCGGTAGCCCTCCGGCCGGGCCATGCCGAAATTGTGCTTGAGCCGGGTTTCGGTGGAATTGCCCTTTTCCTGGCCGATCACGGCAACGGGCTGGCCGTTGAAGCGACCGAAGCCGGCCTGGATGGCGGAATCTTCGGCAAATTTGCGATCGCCGGCCAGCGGCCGCCATTCGGTGATGAGGGTTTTGACGTAGTCCGAGAAGTGCGGGCGCTGCGGATGGCGCGCCACCTGCGTCTTCTGCCAGGGCGTCAGCCGCTTGTAGATTTCGACCAGCGCCTCGTCGGCGCGGCTCGACAACCGGGAGACCTCCTCGTCAATGCTGACGGCCTGGTCGGCCGCGGCCATGGACTTGAGCTCGGCGATCTTGCCTTCAAGATCGGCTACCGGCTTTTCGAAATCGAGATAAGACTGCATTGCACCTGCCCGTTAGGGGTCGCATTGCTGGACCCGTGCATCAGGTCGCTGCTGTTGCGCCCTAAAGTGGCCGGAAAGTGACGATGGCGCAATGGCAAGTCAAGCGGAGTCACCGCGAAACCGCGTTGGTGGGTCTCAATGCTAACAGTCTGCTAACCGATAGCGGGGGTCTGTCAGGGCTGGTTGAGCGGGTGGTGGGTCTCCACCAGGGTGCGCAGCTTCTCGTCGAGCACATGGGTATAGATCTGCGTCGTCGAGATATCGGCATGGCCGAGCAGCATCTGCACCACGCGCAGATCGGCGCCGCCGGCCAGGAGATGACTGGCAAAGGCATGGCGGAGCACGTGGGGCGCGACACGCGCCGAACTGATGCCGGCCCGTCCGGCCAGGCCCTTGAGATCGCGGGCAAAGACCTGGCGGCTGAGATAGCCCGCCGCGCCGGAGGCGGGGAACAGGAAGGGGCCGGGCTCCAGCGTTTTCAGATAGGTCTTGATGGCGTCGCGGGCCCGGTCATTGAGCGGCACGATGCGCTCCTTGTTGCCCTTGCCGGTGACGGTGATGAAGCTGGTGTCGCGCATCACCGCAGCGCGGCGCAGGCTGACCAGTTCGGAAACGCGCATGCCGGTGGCGTAGAGCAGTTCGAGCAGCACATAGAGCCGCAGCGCGCCGGCCTGTTCGCCCGGGGTGCCCTCGGCATTGGCCGCGGCCTCGGCGCTGGTCAGCAGCTTTTCCACCTCGGCCACCGAGAGCACCTTGGGCAAGGCGCGGCGGCTCTTGGGGCTGGCGACGATGCGGGTCGGGTCGTCGCCGCGCAGGTTGTCGGCGCAGAGGAACTGGTGGAACTGGCGGATGGCCGACAGGCGCCTGGCGCTCGAGCTGGCCGCCAGGCCCTGGGCATAGAGCCCGTCGAGATAGGTGGTGACGTCCTGCCGGTCGGCATTGAGGGCGGTCTGGCCACGACGCGCCAGAAAGTCGGCATAGTCACCGACGTCGCGACGATAGGCATCGATGGTGTTCTTGGCGGCGCCGCGCTCGGCGCTCATCATTTCGAGAAAGGCGCCGACCAGGTGGCTGGCGCTCATTGCGGCGCGCTCGCGGGGGTGGCGTCGGTGGTGGCCGGTGCTGCCGCTGTGCTGCCGGGCAGAGCCGGCGCGCCGCCGCCCAGCAGGTCGCGGGTGGGGATGCGGATGGTCACCGGCTCGGGGGTCGGTTCGACAAAGGCGACCAAAGCGAACATGCCGACGTAAACAAGCCCGGCCAGGAAGGCCAGGGTAATGATGAGTCGGATCAGGGTCGGCATGAGGGTCCACCAGTCGGCATGGGCATTGCAGCAATTGCATCAAACATGGGGGCAAATGGTTTCATTTCCGTAGGGATAAGGCAAGGATGCGCAAGTTCTTGACAGGAACGGCAGGGGCAGGTTGATAGCCCCCAAATGAGGAGTGTCCCTGCGTGACCCGACCCGATCCGGCATTGCGGAAGGCCCGCGCCGAGGACCTTGCCGAGCGCCTGGCCGGTCGGCCCCTGGTGCTTGTCGGCATGATGGGCGCCGGCAAGACCACGGTGGGACGGCGCCTCGCCGCCCGGCTCAATCGCCCGTTTCTCGACAGCGACGAGGAGATCGAGAAGGCGGCGCAGATGAGCATTCCGGAAATTTTCGAGCAGCGCGGCGAGCCCGAGTTCCGCGCTGGCGAGATGCGGGTCATCGCCCGCGTGCTCAAGACGCAGAATGTGGTGCTGGCCACCGGCGGCGGGGCCTTCGTGCATCCCGAGACCAGGGCGCTGGTCAAGGAGGAGGCGATTTCGGTCTGGCTCAAGGCCGAGATCGATATCCTGTTCGAGCGCGTCTCGCGCCGCTCCAACCGGCCGCTGCTCAAGACGGCCAATCCGCGCGCCACGCTGGAAAAGCTGATCGATGACCGCTACCCGATCTATGCCGAGGCCGATGTGACGGTGCTCAGCCGCGACGTGCCGCAGGATGCGGTGGCCGCCGACGTGGTCGAGGCGGTGCTGGCCTTTCTCAAGCAGCAGGACAAGTGATGGCCGCCATTGCCCATAAAGTTCACGTCGCCCTGGGTGATCGTGCCTATGACATCCTGATCGGCCCGCGCCTGCTCGACGATGCCGGCGCCATCCTGGCCGAGCGCTTTCCCGGACGGCGCTATGGCATCATCACCGATGACAATGTCGCTTTGGCGCAATTGCCGCGGCTGCTGGCCTCGCTCGACGCGGCCGGGCTGGCGCATAGCGAAATCATCCTGCCGGCCGGCGAAGCCACCAAGTCCTGGGCGCATCTGGGCCAGGCGGTGGAAGGCATTCTGGCGGCAAGGCTGGAGCGCGGTGACCTGGTCATCGCCCTGGGCGGCGGCGTCATCGGCGACCTGGCCGGCTTTGCCGCCGCGATCGCCCGGCGCGGCATGGGTTTCGTGCAGATGCCCACCTCGCTTTTGGCCCAGGTCGACTCTTCGGTGGGCGGCAAGACCGGCATCAATTCGCCGCACGGCAAGAACCTGATCGGCGCCTTCCATCAACCAAAACTGGTGCTGGCCGATCTTTCCACCCTCGATACGCTGTCGCCGCGCCAATTCGCCGCCGGCTATGCCGAGGTGGTCAAATATGGGCTGATCGACGACGCGGAATTCTTCTACTGGCTCGAGGCCAACCAGGCCGAGATCTTTGCCGGCGGGCCGGCAAGGGGCGAAGCCATTGCCCGCTGCTGCGCCCACAAGGCGCGGGTGGTGATCGAGGACGAGACCGAACAGGGCGTGCGGGCCCTGCTCAATCTGGGTCATACTTTCGGGCATGCGCTGGAAAAGGATACCGGCTTTTCCGATCGCCTGCTGCATGGCGAGGGCGTGGCCATCGGCATGGTACTGGCGCATGGCTTTTCCACCAGTCTGGGCCTGGCGCCCGGGCAGGACACCGGCCGCATCGTGTCGCACTTGCAAAAGGCGGGTCTGCCCACCACCTTGGGGGAGATTCCGGGTGCGCTGGGTTCGACCGACAATCTGATGGCGGCCATCGCCCAGGACAAGAAGGTCGTGCGCGGCGCGCTTACCTTCATCCTGACGCGGGGCATCGGCCGGGCGTTCATCGAGCAGAGTGTCGCGCCCGAAGCGGTGCGATCATTCCTTGATCACCAGAGGTCCGCCTAGCCCATGCTGTTGACTGCCCTTGCCATCGTCGCCCTGCTGGCGATGAGCTTTTTCTTTTCCGGTTCCGAGACGGCCCTGACCGCCGCCTCCCGGGCGCGCATCCACCAGCTGGCCCGCAGTGGCGACAAGCGGGCGCTGACGGTGGAAAAGCTCACCGGGGAAAAGGAACGGCTGATCGGCGCCATCCTGCTGGGCAACAATGTCGTCAACATCCTGGCCTCGACCCTTGCCGCCAGCCTGCTGATCCAGATCTTCGGCGAGGCCGGCATTGTCTATGCCACGCTCGCCATGACGGCGGCGGTGGTGGTGTTTTCCGAGGTGATGCCCAAGACGCTGGCCCTGTCGCGGCCGGACAGCTTTGCGCTCTTTGTCGCGCCGGTCATCAATATCATCGTGCTGGTGTTTTCGCCGGTGACCCTGGCCGTGCAATGGCTGGTGGCGGGCATGCTGAGTCTCATCGGCGTCGATACCGATGCCGATGACGGCCGCTCGGGCCATGACGAGTTGCGTGGCACGGTGGATCTGCTGCGGGCCGAAGGCGACGTGATCAAGCACGATGCCGACATGCTGGGCGGCATTCTCGACCTGCGCGACCTCAAGGTGGCCGATGTCATGGTGCATCGCATGCAGATGCTGACGCTGGACAGCGCCCTGCCGCCGGCAGAACTGGTCGAGCAGGTGCTGGCCAGCGCCTATACGCGCATTCCCATCTATGAGGGCAGCCCGGACAATATCGTGGGCGTGCTGCATGCCAAGGATGTGCTGCGGGCCATGGCCAAGAGCCTCGGCGATGTCTCTGCGGTGGACGTCAAGGCCATCGTCTACAAGCCCTGGTTCGTGCCGCAGTCGACCTCGGTGCATTCCCAGCTGGCCCAGTTCCGCAAGCGCCATGAACACATGGCCATCGTGCTCAGCGAATATGGCGCGGTGGAGGGGCTGGTGACGCTCGAGGACATCATCGAGGAAATCGTCGGTGAAATGTCGGACGAGCATGACGAGCCGGAAGACGAGCTGATGAGCGGCATAAGCCGGCTGCCGGGTGGGGGTTTCATGCTCGATGCCAGCCTGTCGGTGCGCGACGTCAACCGCGCCATGGGCTGGCAGCTGCCCGACAACCGGGCCCATACCGTGGCTGGCGTGGTGATCGATGCGGCCAAGATGATCCCGCTGGAGGGGCAGGAAATCATCGCCCATGATTTCCACTTCAAGGTGCTCGAGCGCGACCGGCAAAGAGTCGCCCGCGTGCTGATTCGCCCCCTGAGGTCGGCCCAGTCCGGCGCCTAGCGCGGCCGCCCAGCCCTCGGCCGTGCGACCGCCGGCCGCCGGCGCATGATTTTGAGCGACATGGCTAAGGGCGGTCTGCTAAGTCATATGGCCCTGCCGACGGCAAGACGTCGATGGCCAGGGCATGCACCCGGTCCTTGAGTTCGACATCAAGGGTTTCCATGACCGCGCGGTGTTGCGCGATGCGACTGAGCCCGTCAAAATGGGCGGTCGCGATTCTGACACGAAAATGGGTTTCACCCCCTTCGCGCCAGCCGGCATGGCCATGATGGAGCATCGATTCGTCGATCACATCGAGGAAAGCGGGGGCAAACCTGCTGGAGAGCTTGGCAGTCATGGTGTCTTTGACGGACATCGGTCGGGCACTTTCTGAATGATCTGAGGCAAGTAATTAGGCGCAATGAAACCGCAATCCAAGATCTTCGATACCATCCGCATCCGGCCGCGCCGCGAGGAAAAGCCCGCGCCCATCGAGCACATGTGCGAGTGGGAAGGCTGCAACAAGGCCGGCGAGTACAAGGCGCCCAAGGGCAAGAGCCGCGAGGCCAAGCGGACCGAGGGTGAATATCACCGGTTCTGCCTGGAACATGTGCGCCACTACAATACCGCGTTCAACTTCTTTGCCGGCATGGAAAAGGACGAGCTCGACGAGGCGCTGACCAAGCCGCCCAAGGCCGAGAGCCGCTCCAGCTTTGCCACCGGCAATCCCGGGGTGCGGCCACGCGCCGCGGCCACGGCCGGCATGCGCCCGGGCGACCGCTATGGCGATCCGTTCGGCGTGTTCGCCAAATACCGGCATCGCCAGGCGCAGAAGCCGGCCGAGGAGCGGGTCAAGCCGCTCAACGAGAACGATCGCCGGGCGCTCGAAACGCTGGGCATTATCGGGCCGGCCAAGACCGAGCAGATCAAGAGCGCCTACAAGACGCTGGTCAAGATCCACCATCCCGACGCCAATGGCGGCGACAAATCCTCCGAGGAACGGCTGCGCACCATTATCGCGGCCTATAGCCACCTCAAGAAAATGGGCTTTATCGGCACCTAGGCTTGCCGGAGCGGTGGCTACCGCAGCCATCACAATGCTGCTATAGAGCCGCCGAGCTTTCTGCCCTTCCCGCCTCGTTTTTTTCGCCAAGAGTCCTGCCATGACTGAGTACACCAATCTGCCCGACACCGAATATTCGGCCCGGGAGCTGTTCGGCATCGATACCGACATGAAGGTGATGGGTTACGCGGTGCCCAACAGCCATGTGCCGCCGATCGACCCTGACTATCTGTTCGATCGCAATACCACGCTGGCCATCCTGGCCGGCTTTGCCTTCAACCGCCGCGTCATGGTGCAGGGCTATCACGGCACCGGCAAATCCACCCATATCGAGCAGGTCGCGGCCCGGCTGAACTGGCCTTTGGTGCGCGTCAACCTCGACAGCCATGTCAGCCGCATCGATCTGGTCGGCAAGGACGCGATCGTGCTCAAGGATGGCAAGCAGATCACCGAATTCCGCGACGGCATTCTCCCCTGGGCGGTGCAGAACAATGTGGCGCTGGTATTCGACGAATATGACGCGGGCCGGCCGGACGTGATGTTCGTGATCCAGCGCGTGCTCGAAGTCGCCGGTCGGCTGACCCTGCTCGACCAGAACCGGGTCATCGTGCCGCATCCGGCGTTCCGCCTGTTCTCGACCACCAATACGATCGGCCTGGGCGATACGTCGGGGCTCTATCACGGTACCCAGCAGATCAACCAGGGCCAGATGGACCGCTGGAGCCTGGTGACGACGCTCAACTACCTGCCGCATGACAAGGAAGTCGGCATCGTGCTGGCCAAGAACAAAGCCTATGCCGAGACCGAAAAGGGCCGCAAGCTCGTCTCCAACATGGTGCGGCTGGCGGACCTGACGCGGTCGGCCTTCATGAATGGCGACCTGTCGACGGTGATGAGCCCGCGTGCGGTGATCACCTGGGCGGAAAACGCCACCATCTTTGGCGGCGATATCGGCTTTGCCTTCCGCCTGACCTTCCTCAACAAGTGCGACGAACTGGAGCGCCCCGTGGTGGCCGAGTTCTATCAGCGCGTGTTCGGCGAAGATCTGCCGGAAAGCTCGGCCAACCTGGCCGTTACGGCCTAGAGCGTTTTCAGCAAGAGTGACTTCACTTTTGCGGTTCGAAAACGCGACAAACCAGGGACCTGGAGTGTTTCGCCGTTCAGTGAAACGGTGAGACGCTCCAGGCACCGCCCGCACGGCCTCGTGGTTCGACAAGCTCACCATGGGGCCTACTGTGAATTCTGCGATATTCCGTGGACCTCATGGTGAGCTTGTCGAACCATGGGGTCGCGGGCACTGAACCGGTAGACCATGGCACAACCACCGCGCAGCAAAGCCAACAAGCCCGACCAGACCCAGGTGTTCAAATCCGCCATGGGGGCAACGGTGCGTGCCATCGGGGCCAAGCCCGATCTCGAGGTCACCTTCACCGCCGACCGGCCCCTGCTGACCAGCGACAAGGCGCGGCTGGCCAATCTGCCGCGGCTGCCGACCCGGCGCGACATTGCCATTGCCCGCGGCCAGGGCGACGCCATGGCCATGCGCCTGGCCAGCCACGATCCGGAAGCCCATCGCAAGCGGGCGCCGATGGATGCCACCGCCCGCGCCGCCTTCGATGCGCTCGAGCAGGCGCGCGTCGAGGCCCTGGGCTGCGTGCGCATGCCCGGCATGGTCGGCAATATCGGGGAAATGCTGGAAGACCGGCTGTTCCGCGCCAATTTCGCCGAGGTCGACGACAGGGGCGACGCCCCGATTGCCGAGGCCCTGGGCCTGTTGCTGCGCGAAAAGCTGGCTGGTGTCCCCATTCCTCCCTCGGGCCATGCGCTGGTCGAACTCTGGCGCAAGGAGATCGAGGACAAGGGCGGCAAGTCGCTCGACGCGCTGCTGACCCGCTATGAGGATCAGGACGAGTTCTCGCGCGCCGCCAAGGCGCTGCTGCGCGACCTCAACCTCGTGCCCGAAAGCGAGCTCAACGATCCCGACGATGCCGACGAGGATGATGGCGACGACCAGCAGCCCGACCAGGGCGATGCGTCCGACCAGGCACCCGAGCAGGGCGAGGGCGAGAACGACAGCCAGGACAGCGAGCAGGACGAGCAGACCGGCGACAGCGAGGAAACCGGCGATGTCGAGGGCATGGAATCGGACATGGCCAATACCGATGACGATGCCGCGGCCGATGCCGGCGAGGATGCGCCCATGCCGCCCCCCGGCAAGGATGGCGGCACCGAGCTCTCCAACCAGTTCAACTACAAGGTCTTCACCACCAAGTTCGACGAGATCGTCAAGGCAAGCGAGCTGTGTCCGCCCGACGAGCTCGACCAGCTGCGCGCGCTGCTCGACAAGCAGCTGGAAAACCTGGCCGGCGCCGTGGCGCGGCTGGCCAACAAGCTGCAGCGCCGGCTGATGGCCAAGCAGAACCGGAGCTGGCAGTTCGACCTGGAAGAGGGCCTGCTCGACACGGCGCGGCTGACCCGGGTGGTCACCGATCCGATGCAGGCGCTCAGCTTCAAGGTCGAGAACGATACCGATTTCCGCGACACCGTGGTGACGCTGCTGATCGACAATTCCGGCTCGATGCGCGGCAGGCCGATCACGATTGCGGCGATCTGCGGCGACATCCTCGCCCGCACGCTCGAGCGCTGCGGCGTCAAGGTGGAAATCCTGGGCTTTACCACCCGCGCCTGGAAGGGCGGCAAGAGCCGCGAAGCCTGGCTCGAGGCCGGCCGACCGGCCAATCCGGGGCGCGTCAACGATGTGCGCCACATCATCTACAAGGCGGCCGAGGAACCCTGGCGCCATGCCCGGCGCAATCTGGGCCTGATGATGCGCGAGGGCCTGCTCAAGGAGAATATCGACGGCGAGGCGCTCGAATGGGCGCGCAAGCGGTTGATGGCCCGGCCCGAGGCACGGCGCATCCTGATGGTGATCTCCGATGGCGCGCCGGTCGACGACAGCACGCAGTCGGTCAATGCCGGCAATTATCTCGAAGCCCATCTGCGCCAGGTGATCGAGGATATCGAAACGCGCTCGCCGATCCAGCTGGTGGCGGTGGGCATCGGCCATGACGTGACGCGCTATTATCGGCGCGCCGTGACGCTGCTCGATGCCGAGGAGCTGGCCGGCGCGCTGACCGACGAGCTGGCGGCACTGTTCGACGAGGAACTGCCTGCCCAGACCCGTCGCCGCGGACGGTGATGACACGGCTGCCGGCCATGCTTGCTTTGCTCCTGCTGGCGGGGTTGCAGCCCCTCCAGGCGGCCGAGGTGGCGGTCACCGCCACGCAATTGCCCGCTTTCGGCGAGGTGGCCCTCGATGCCCCCGTTGGCGGGCTGGTGTTTCGCGGCGGGGTGGCGCTGGTCACCCAGGACGACACCTTTGGCGGGCTGTCGGGCATGGCCTTTACCGGCCCCAACCAGCAGGTCAGCTTTGTTTCCGATCGCGGCAGCTTCGTTGCCGGCCACCTGGCCTATGACGACGCCAACCGGCTGTTCGGCCTGATCGGGGTAACGGTCGAGCCGATGCAGAATTCCAAGGGCGCGGCGCTGCCGCGGCAATATGCCAAGGATGCCGAAAGCATCGACACCATCTACCGCGATGGCGCGGCGGTGGCGGTGCGGGTGGCCTTCGAGCACCTGACGCGGGTGGCCGATTTCGACCTTGATGGCGGGGTGCCGGGTGGCCCGGCCCGCGAGGTGGCGCTGCCGGACTGGCTGAGCGACCTGCGCACCAATGCGTCGCTCGAATCGGTGTGCATTGCGCCGCCGGCCTCGCCCATTGCCGGCTCCACGCTGTTGCTGGCCGAGGACCGCGATGACGGCGCCGGCAATCACAGCGCCTGGCTGCTGGGGCAGAACGACAAGGGCGCGCTGAGCTATCAGGCCCATGAAGGGGTCTTTCCCACCGATTGCGCCTTCCTGCCCAATGGCGACCTGCTGGTGCTGGAGCGCGGCCTGTCCATGCTGACCTTTGCCATGGCGGTGCGGTTGGTGCCGGCGGCCGATGTGCGGCCCGGCCAGCTGATGGAAGGCGCCCTGCTGCTGTCGGCCAGCGGCAATGCCATCGACAATATGGAGGCCCTTGCCGTGCACACCGCACCCGGCGGGGAGACCCGGATTCTCATCGGTTCGGACAATAATTTCAACGACTGGCAACGCAGCCTGCTGCTCGAATTTGCCCTGGCAGAGTGACGGCGCGCCGGCAGCGCCACAGCTTGGTCACATTGAATCACGGCGACGATAGTGGCGGATCGGTCACTGATTCGTAGTTTTTGATTTTGCTGTATTTTTGTGCTATGGTCTTGATCAATGCAGTTAAGCCCGTCACCCAGCCCGTGCCCCAAGGCACGATTTTTTTGACAACATCGCAGGATGCACGCACACCGGGAAGAAGCGGACCTGGTGCTCGTGGGGCTTGTTTGCGCGCGGCGTTCCGTTTGAACGCCAACAAGTAGGAGTGGACGGTCCTATCCGCCGGGAACTGTCCATTTGGGGCGTTAACAAGGAGTGCCGTGAATATGGTAGCCAAGAAGACACAGCAGCGGCTTGGGTTCAAGACGGGCGAATATGTTGTTTACCCGGCGCATGGCGTCGGCGTGATCGTCTCGATCGAAGAACAGGAAGTTGCCGGTCTGGTCCTTGAGTTGTTCGTCATCAGCTTCGAGCAGGACAAGCTGACGCTGCGCGTCCCCGTCGCCAAGATCAAGTCCGTCGGCATGCGCAAGCTGGCCGAAGAAGACATGGTCGTGCAGGCCCTGACCACCGTGACCGGCCGCGCCCGCGTCAAGCGTACCATGTGGTCGCGTCGGGCCCAGGAATATGAAGCCAAGATCAATTCGGGCGATCTGATCGCCATCTCCGAAGTCGTGCGTGATCTCTATCGCTCCGACGAGCAGCCCGAGCAGTCCTATTCGGAACGCCAGCTGTTCGAGCAGGCCATGGATCGCATGAGCCGCGAGATCGGCGTCGTCAATCGCCTGACGCTGACCGAAGCCGTGCAGCTGATCGAAAAGAACCTCGCCAAGTCGCCCAAGCGCAGCAAGGATGCCGCCGCCGACAGCGACGAGGAAGCTGCCGCTTAAGGCGCTCGTCCAGGTTCCAAAAGTGCAAGGGCCGGTGGAAACACCGGCCCTCTTGCTTGGCGGAAATGCTGCGCTCAAGGTTAGCACCCTGCTAGCATTTTTTCGCAATAGGAGGCGTCCGATCGAATCGAGTGAGACGGCTAGAGCCGGCTCATGGAATCGGGCAGCAGCACCACGCTTTCCTGCTCATTGGGGTCGGTGCGGGCGATCAGCGCCCGGGCCGTGCGGTCGGTCGGGTTGAACGGCTGGTGCGGCACGCCGGCCGGGATATAGACGTAATCCCCCTCCTCGACCTGGTCGAGAAATTCGAGATTGGGCCCGTGATAGAACGAGGTCGAGCCCTCGAGCTGGAAGATCGCGGTTTCGTGGCTTTCGTGGAAATGCGGCTTGGCCTTGCCGCCCGGCGGCAGCACCAGCATGTGCATGCAGATGCCGGTGCTGCCGGCACTTTCGGCCGATATGCCGGCGAAATAATCCATGCCCTGCTTGCCGTGAAAGCCCGCGCCCCCGCGGATAACCCTGCACTGCGCCATCTGCTGCTCCCTAAGCTGCGCCTGTCGAGGCGAGCAGTCTGCGCGCATTTTCGCGTCGGCAGCTAGTCCTTTTCGCTGCCGCCATGGCGGGCCAGGGCATCGCCCAGGCGCGTGGTGGCGCTGCCCGGCTTGAGCGGCTGCTGCTGGCTTTCATGGGGGGCCCAGCCGGAGAGCCAGACGATTTCCAGGGTGGCGCGGACGCGGCCATCGGGGTCGGCGTCGCGTTCGGCATAGCTCTGCGCCGCTGCGGCCAGCAGGGCCCGTGTGGCCGGGCGGCGCGAGCGGTCCGCCAGGGGATTGGCGGCGCCAAGCGCCTTGAGCTCGGCCATCAGGGCGAAGGGGGTGGGGTAGCGCACCAGATGGGTCTCGACATCGGCGACAGGCAGCGCCAGCCCCGCCCGCTGCAGCAGGGCGCCGCCATCGCGCACCTGCAGCATGGGGGCGACGCGGGCCGAGGCGCCGCCGGAAACCGTTGAATCGGCAGATAAAAAAGCTTCTCGCAGTTCGGTCAGCGTCTCGCCGCCCAAGGCGGCCACCAGCAGCAGGCCATCGGGGGCCAGGCGGGCGCGCAGCCGGGCGAGATAGCCGGGCACATCATTGACGGCCTGCAGGTGCAGCAGCGAGACGATCAGGTCATAATTATCCCCGGCCAGCGCCGGCATGTCATCATGGCCCGTAAAGGCGGCATGGCGCTCGAAGGGGAAGCGGGTGCTGGCGGTCTGGCCGAATTCGGGGAGTTTGTCGACGTCAGGGCCGATGATGGCGGCGCGGGGAAAGGCGCGGATCAGGGCGGCGAGGCGATCCTCGAGGTCGGCCAGCACCAGATCGGTGACGAAGTCGCTGCCGCCGGGCCGCCGCGCCAGATGCCGGGCGACCAGGGCGGTATCGAAGATTGACGGTGGCTGGCTCATGGTGACTTGCGGCCGGTTGTGGAAATGGCACTATGGCCCGCGTTATGGAGAGCGCCGAGGGGCTTGTCAAAAGCGGGATGTGGCGCCGCGGCCTGGCGGAGGGCGCGCGGTGGCTGGGTCGCGGCCTGCTCGATCTGCTCTATCCCCCGGTCTGCCTGCATTGTGACGCGCCGGTGGCCACGCCCGATACGCTCTGCGCGGCGTGTTTTGCCCGGTTGCGGCCGATCACCGCGCCGCTCTGTCCGCGGCTCGGCCTGCCCTTTGCCGTATGGATGGGCGATGATGTGCTCTCGGCCGAGGCCCTGACCGATCCGCCCCCCTTCGGGCGCGCCCGGGCAGCCGTGGTCTATGGGCCGGTGGCCAGCGCCGTCGTGTCCCGGCTCAAATATGGCGACCGTCCGGAACTGGCGCGGTTCTGCGCGCGGCTGATGGCCGGGGCCGGCCATGAATTGTGGGCGGACAAGCCGGTGCTGGTGCCGGTGCCCTTGCATCCCGCGCGGCAGCGGGCACGGCGCTATAACCAGTCCCATGAACTGGCCGTCATGCTGGGCCGGTTTACCGGCCTGTCGGTCGATGCGGGTCTGGTGCAGCGGATTCGCAAGACGCGCCAGCAGGTTGGCCTGAGCGGCGATGGAAGGCAGCGGAACGTGGCGGGGGCCTTTGCCGCTTCCCCGCATGCCCTGGCGCGCGGGGCGGGAAAGCGGGTCGTGCTGGTCGACGATGTCTATACCACCGGCGCCACCACCAAGGCGGTCACCCGCACGTTGCTCAAGGCCGGGGTGGAGAGTGTCGATGTCGTGACTTTTGCCCGCGTTGTCATTGGCGATGACTTACCCATATAAGTACAAACACCCGTAATGATGGGAGAATTTTCTTGGCCACTATCGAGATCTATACCACCCCGACCTGCCCCTATTGCCATGCCGCCAAGACGCTGCTGGCCGACAAGGGCGCTGATTATACCGAGATTACCGTGCTCGACCCGGCATTGCGCGAGACGATGACGCAGCGCGCCCATGGCCGGCGCACCGTGCCACAGATCTTCATCGATAATGCCCATATCGGGGGCTATGACGACATGGCGGCGCTGGATCGTCGCGGTGGCCTCGATCCACTGCTGGCGCGCTAGGCCACAGGATGAAAATTGCCGCCATCCAGCTGCGCTCGGGGCCAGACCCCGTGGCCAATCTGGCCGCGCTGGAGCCGCTGCTGGCCGAAGCGGCAGAGGCCGGGGCACGCTATGTGCTGACGCCAGAGGTCACTATGGCCTTTGCGGAAAATCGCGCCGGGCTGGTGGCCGTCGCCGCGCCCTATGACAACCATCCGCAGCTGCAGCGGGTGGGCGAACTGGCGCGGCACTATGGCATCCATATCCATGTCGGCTCGCTGGCCGTACCGCTCGAGGACGGCCGTTTCGCCAATCGCTCGGTGCTGTTCGCGCCCGATGGCACGATCGTCGACCACTACGACAAGATCCATCTGTTCGATGCCAGCATTGAAGGGCTCAATGCCTATCGCGAGAGCGAGACCTATCGGGGCGGCGAGCGCGCGGTGACGGCGCCGCTGGGCGAATTTATCCTCGGCATGGCGATCTGCTACGACATGCGCTTTCCGCCGCTGTTCAATGCCTTGGCCAAGGCCGGGGCCGGGCTGATTGCCGTGCCGGCGGCCTTCACCGTGCCCACGGGGCAGGCGCACTGGCACGTGCTGCTGCGTGCCCGGGCCATCGAGACCGGCTCCTATGTCATTGCTGCCGCCCAGGGCGGCCAGCATGCCAATGGCCGGGCCACCTATGGCCATTCCATCATCATCGATCCCTGGGGGCGTATCGTTGCCGAACTCGCCCATGACGAGCCGGGCGTACTGCTGGCCGAGATTGCGCCCGATCAGGTCACCGAAGCGCGCACCCGCATCCCGGCGCTGGCCAATGCACGCAACTTTGCGGCGCCGCTGCCGTTGCAGGGCTAGCGCATTGCCCTATATCGGTAGTGACAACGAGCCATCGGGCTCCAGAGACGCCTCGTGATCCAATACGCCCTGCACTGTTCAAATGGCCATCACTATGACGCCTGGTTCAAGAACGCCGCCGCGTTCGAAGAGCAGCAGGCGCGCGGTATTGTCAGCTGCGCGGTCTGCGGCGATGCCCGCGTGGAAAAGGCGCTGATGGCCCCGGCCGTGGCGCGCAGCGACAAGGGCAAGGTGTCGCTCAGCGCCGGCCAACCCGATGCGGCCCAGATCCGCCAGATGCTGCGGGAATATCGGCAAAAGGTGATCAGCGAGGCCGACTATGTCGGCGACCGCTTTGCCGAAGAGGCCCGCAAGATCCATTTCGAGGAAGTGGCGCCGCACGGCATCTATGGCGAGGCCAGTCGCGACGAGGTGATGGCGTTGGCCGAGGAGGGCATCGACTTCGCGCCGCTGCCGGATCTGCCCGAAGAAGCGAACTAATCCGCGCCCACCTGGCGCACATTTCTGGAGACTCCAAAATGACCAGACTCGACGCGTCCCTGTCGGGGACTTTTGCCATTGGCGGCGACCTCACGGTCAATCGCCTTGGCTTTGGCGCCATGCGCATTACCGGCAAGGGGATCTGGGGTCAGCCCGAAGACATCGAGGCTGCCAAGGCCACGCTGCGCCGCCTGCCCGAACTCAATGTCAATTTCATCGATACGGCCGAAAGCTATGGTCCCTATGTCAGCGAGCAGCTGATCGGCGAGGTGCTGGCGCCCTATGGCAAGGGCAGCATTGTCGCCACCAAGAGCGGGCTCACGCGCACCGGGCCGGACGAATGGCATCAGCTGGGGCGGCCTGAATTCCTGCGCCAGGGCGTAGCCACCAGCCTGGGGCGGCTCAAGCTTGAGGTGATCGATCTCTGGCAATTGCACCGCATCGACGCCAAGGTGCCGCGCGCCGACCAGTTCGGTGCCATTGCCGACATGCAGAAGGCCGGACTGATCCGCCATGTCGGCCTCAGCGAGGTCAGCGTGGAAGACATCAAGGAAGCACAGAAGTACTTCAAGGTGACCACGGTGCAGAACATGTACAATCTGGTCAGCCGCAGGGCGGAGGCCGTGCTGGACTTCTGCGAAGCCAACACTATCGGCTTTATCCCCTGGCGGCCGATCGATGGCGGCAATCTGGAATCCACCAGTGCCGAATTCAAGGCCATCATGGACAAGCACGAGGCCTCGGCGAGCCAGATCGCCCTGGCCTGGATGCTCAAGCGCTCGCCCGTAATGCTGCCCATTCCGGGGACCGGCAAGGTCAAGCACCTGGAAGACAATGTGGCGGCCGCGGCGATCAAGCTCAGTGACGCGGATTTCGCGACGCTCGACAAGGTCGGCAAGACGGCGTGACCATCTGCCTGTGAACTGATCAGGGCCGGCGGCGCATAGCACTGCCGGCCTTCGCTTTGCGCGCCGGCCAGCCGATATCGATGTCTGAGGGGTTTAGGTCGGCTCGATAGGGAGGGTGGAATCCCCGCTATCGAACCTAACCAGCGGGCAATCTTGGCAGACCGCCTTCGGCTGAGCGTGCGTCTAGCACCGGTAGAAGGGCTTGTCACGCATTTGTCGCACACGGTGATGGCGACAAATGCGTGCGGCCCATGGCCTCCCCGTCAGGGGAGGCCTTCGTTCAGCTCCAGAGCTTGTCGATCGCCTCCCTGTCGCGCACGGCGCCGCGGGCTGCGGACGTGGCAAAGGCCGCATAGGCCTTGAGCGAGGTGGTGACATTGCGCTTGCGCGGATGGGCAGGCTTCCAGCCGAGCTGGTCCTGATCGTGGCGGCGCTGCACCAGTTCATCATCCGAGACGAGCAACTGAATAGACCGGTTGGGGATGTCGATCTCGATGATATCGCCTTCGCGCACCAGCCCGATGGTGCCGCCTTCGGCAGCTTCCGGCGAGACATGGCCGATGGAGAGGCCCGACGTGCCACCCGAAAAGCGGCCATCGGTGAGCAGGGCGCAGGCTTTGCCCATGCCCTTGGATTTGAGATAGCTCGTCGGATAGAGCATTTCCTGCATGCCGGGGCCGCCGCGCGGACCTTCATAGCGGATGACGAGCACGTCGCCTTCCTTGATCTGGTTGGACAGGATGGCCTTGACGGTATCGTCCTGGCTTTCGAAGACGCGGGCCGGGCCGGAGAATTTGAGGATGGATTCGTCGACGCCGGCGGTTTTGACGATGCAGCCGTCAATGGCGATATTGCCCTTGAGCACGGCCAGGCCGCCATCCTTGGAGAAGGCGTGTTCGGCCGAACGGATGACGCCGTCCTTGCGGTCGAGGTCGAGTTCGGTCCAGCGGTTGGACTGGCTGAAGGCCTGGGTGGTGCGCACGCCGCCGGGCGCTGCCATGTAGAACTGGCGGACGCTCTCGGAATTGGTGCGCGAGATATCCCACTGGTCGATGGCGTCGCCCAGCGTGGCAGCGTGCACGGTGGGTTCGGCGCGGTTGATCAGCCCGGCGCGGTCGAGCTGGCCCAGGATGGACATGATGCCGCCGGCGCGATGGACGTCTTCCATATGCACGTCGGCCTTGGCCGGGGCGACCTTGGACAGCACCGGCACGCGGCGGCTGAGCTGGTCGATATCGTCCATGGTGAAATCGACGCCGCCTTCATGGGCGGCAGCCAGGATATGCAGCACGGTATTGGTCGAGCCGCCCATGGCGATATCGAGCGCCATGGCGTTTTCGAAGGCCGCCTTGGTCGCAATGGAGCGCGGCAGCACCGAGGCGTCATCCTGCTCGTACCAGCGCTTGGTGATGGCGACGATGGTGCGGCCGGCTTCCTCGAACAGGTGCTTGCGATCGGAATGGGTCGCCAGGGTCGAGCCGTTGCCGGGCAGGCTGAGGCCAAGTGCCTCGGTCAGGCAGTTCATCGAATTGGCGGTGAACATGCCCGAGCAGGAGCCGCAGGTGGGGCAGGCGGCCTCTTCGACGGTGGCGATTTCCTCGTCGCTATACTGGTCGTCGGCAGCCATCACCATGGCATCGACCAGGTCGAGCGCCTGCAGCTTGCCCTTGAGCATGGCCTTGCCGGCTTCCATGGGGCCGCCGGAGACGAAGATCACCGGGATATTGATACGCATGGCGGCATTGAGCATGCCGGGGGTGATCTTGTCGCAGTTGGAAATGCAGACCATGGCGTCGGCGCAGTGGGCGTTGACCATGTATTCCACCGAGTCGGCGATCAGGTCGCGGCTGGGCAGCGAATAGAGCATGCCGTCGTGACCCATGGCGATGCCGTCGTCGACCGCAATGGTGTTGAACTCCTTGGCCACGCCGCCGGCGGCCTCGATCTGGCGGGCGACCAGCTGGCCGAGATCCTTGAGGTGGACATGGCCGGGCACGAACTGGGTAAAGGAATTGACCACGGCAATGATGGGCTTGCCGAAATCGCCGTCCTTCATGCCGGTGGCGCGCCATAGGCCACGGGCGCCGGCCATGTTGCGGCCATGAGTGGTGGTACGGGAGCGATAAACAGGCATGGTTGTCCTCGAAGTGCCGGTGCGCCTTCAGGTCTGGCGCCATTACTGTCTGTTTAGACCCATTCCAGACCCGGATCAATGCAGAACCGTACCGTACGGTACTGGTCTGGCGCGGGGTTCGCCGAGGGGCTAGGCTGCATCGAAGCCGCGCTTGCGGCGTTATGCTGCCAATCAGTCAGGAGTGCCGTGATGGACGAGACACGCAAGAGTTACCGCCAGGTCGCGGTGGGCAGCAAAAATCCGCTGGCGGTCACCGTGGGCATCGAGAGCGATGGCCATGGCGGGCACAAGGCGGCGGTCTGGTGGGAATCGGTGGCCGATATCGATGGCGACGAGGCCGAATATCCCGATGTGCCGACCGCGTTCGCCGCCGCCGAGGCGGCGCGGGCGCTGCATCGCTTTCATGAGGTCGTGGTGGTGCTGCAGGAGGGCATCGAATGGGACGAGAGCTGGGGCGGGCTGCACAGCGCGCCGATCAACAACGAGCCGATCGGCGACATCAGCGCGGCCGGGCTGTCGCCCGATGAGAGCTATACCCTGGCCGCCGGCATCGAAGCCGAGCGCGACGCCTAGTTATTGATGCTCAGGATGCCCCATTGCGTGTCGGCGCAATCGTCGTCGAGGCAGATATTGGTCATCCAGAGCGCGCCATTGGCAAAGCCGACGCCGTCGCCGGTGACGATGAGATCGGCATAGTCCTGGCTGGCCAGGGCATCGATGGTCTCGGTGGTCAGCAGGCTGTCGAAATTGTCGACCAGGTCCTGTGCCTCGAGAATGTCATAGACCTCGCCATTGGCATTGACGGTCAGCGGGTAGAGCCCGAGATCGGCGATGGCAGTCGGGTTGTAGAACAGGAAGGCGTCCTGCATCAGGGCGAAGGCCGCGTTGAAGCCGTCCACATCGCCGTGGATATTCTCGATGCTGGCCATCACGTCCTCCTCGCTCTGGGCGAGGACGGGGCCGGCCAGAGCCAGGGCGGCAGTGAGAGTAACGGCAAGAATTGTGTGGCGCATGCTGGCTCCGGCGGGGTGAGGATGGCAGACATAACCTATCAGGGAATGGCTGTGACAGCTAAGTTGGGCGATCAGGCGGCAGGGCGCTCGGCCATCACCATGTAATTTATCGCCATGTCGCGCGACTGGCGCCATTCATCGGCCAGCGGGTGAAACACCACGCCCGTCTCTGCCGTCACCGTCAGGCCGTTGCGGGTGATCAGGGTCTTGATCTCGTCGGGCGTGAGGAATTTGTTCCAGTCATGGGTGCCGACGGGCAGCCAGCGCAGGATGCGCTCGGCGCCAAAGACCGCCAGGGCATAGGCGCGGGCGGTGCGGTTGAGCGTGGCGGTCAGCATCAGCCCGCCGGGTTTGACCAGGTCGGCGCAGCTCTTCATGTAGAGCGGCACATTGTCGACATGCTCGACCACTTCCATGTTCAGCACCATGTCGAAGGTCTTGCCCTGGGCGGCCAGGGCCTCGCTGGTCGTGGCCTGGTAATCGATGGCGAGGCCTGACTTTTCCGCGTGCAGCCGGGCAATGGTGATGTTGCGCTCGGCCGCGTCGATGCCGGTAACGGTCGCGCCCAGGCGCGCCAAAGGCTCGCAGAGCAGGCCGCCGCCGCAACCGACATCGAGAATGCTCAAACCCTGCAAAGGCCGCATGGCGGCGCCGTCGAGGCCGAAATGGGCCAGCAGGTGCTCGCGGATATAGCGCAGGCGCACGGGATTGAACTTGTGCAGCGGCTTGAACTTGCCCTTGGGGTCCCACCATTGCTCGGCCATCGCGGTGAACTTGGCGATCTCGGCATCATTGATGGTGGTCTCGGTCATGGCGTGGCACTCCTTGTGGCGCCATATGACCCAGTCGGTATGGCACAGGCAAGGTACGTGGCGTCGCGGCTGGCGGATCAGAGTTGATCGGCCCGATGGATTGTCGTATGTCCGGCGCCAATCGAGAGCGTACCGGCGGGTTCGGCCGGAGGAACGGGGTAGGGTCTTGGCCCGTATAGTCGTCAAGTTTGGTGGCACGTCAGTGGCTACCGTCGAGCGTATTCGGCAGGCCGCGCGGCACGTCAAGCGCGAGGTCGATGCCGGTCATGAGGTTGCCGTGGTCGTGTCCGCCATGAGTGGCAAGACCAACGAGCTGGTCGGCTGGGTCAATGAGGCCAGCGCCCTGCATGATGCACGCGAATATGATGCCGTGGTCGCCTCGGGCGAGCAGGTGACGGCCGGGCTGATGGCCATCGTGCTGAGCGAAATGGGTATCCAGTCGCGGTCCTTTGCCGGCTGGCAGGTGCCCATCCATACCGATGACGCGCATGGCGCCGCGCGCATTACCGATATCGACCCGACCGAACTCGACAAGCGCCTGCGCGATGGCTGGGTGCCGGTGATTACCGGCTTTCAGGGCATCTCCCCGCATGGCCGGGTCACCACGCTGGGCCGGGGCGGGTCGGACACGTCGGCCGTCGCGGTGGCGGCGGCGATCAAGGCGGATCGCTGCGATATCTATACCGATGTGGACGGCGTTTACACGACCGACCCGCGCATCGTGCCCAAGGCGCAGCGGCTGACCAAGATTTCCTTCGAGGAAATGCTGGAAATGGCCTCGCTGGGCGCCAAGGTGCTGATGATCCGCTCGGTCGAGATGGCCATGGCCTACAAGGTGCGGCTGCTGGTCCGTTCCAGTTTTGACGATCCGGATGCGCCGCAGCTGGCGCCCGATGGTTCCCCCGGTGTCCCCGGCACGCTCGTATGCGATGAGGATGAGATCATGGAAAAGCAGATCGTTTCGGGCGTGACGCTCGCCAAGGCCGAGGCCAAGATTACCCTGCGCGACGTCAAGGACAATCCGGGCGTGGCGGCAGCCATATTTGGTACGCTTGCGGACCAAGGCATCATCGTCGACATGATCGTGCAGAATATCGCCGATGACGGGGCCACCACCGACATTACCTTTACGGTGCCCGACAGCGAGTATGACAAAGCCATCAAGACCCTCAAGGATGCCGGCGACCGCATCGAATATGCCCGGATTTCGGGGTCCAAGGGCGGGGCCAAGGTCTCGGTGGTGGGCGTGGGCATGCGCAGCCATGCCGGCGTCGCCTCTTCGATGTTCAAGGCCCTGGCCGACAAGGGTATCAATATCCAGCTGATCACCACATCGGAGATCAAGACCTCGGTGCTGATCGACGAGCAATATGCCGAGCTTGCGGTTCGGGCCCTGCATACTTATTACGGGTTGGACAAGAAGGACGCATAAGCTCGCTCGAGGGGGTTGAGCCGCGTCCACCAAAGGGGGGCGGCTTTGCGGGCCGCCTAAGGGTTAGATGGTCACGACCACAGGCGGCCCACGCGTGCTGCTCAGGCAATTGCGCGAGACAATGGCGGAGCCGCTGGCTTCGCAGGCTCGGCTCGACAAGATCGTCGGCCTGATCGCCGACAATATGCACGCCGATGTCTGCTCCTTTTACGTGCTGCGCGATGACGGTGCGCTCGAGCTGTTTGCCAGCAAGGGCCTCGCCGCCGAATCGGTACACATGACCACATTGCGGCTGGGCGAAGGCCTGGTCGGGCTGATTGCCGCCGAAGCCGAGCCGCTCAGCCTCGACGACGCCACCAGCCATCCTGCCTTTGCCTATCGTCCGGAAACCGGCGAAGAGCGCTACAATGCCTTTCTGGGCGTGCCGGTATTGCGGGCCGGCCAGACGCTGGGCGTGCTGGTGGTGCAGAATGCCGAGCGGCGCCATTACGGCGAGGATGAAACCGAGGCGATGCTGACTACGGCCACAATTCTGGCCGAGATGATCGCCACCTCGGACTTTGACAATCTGATCAAGCCGGGGTCCGACATCGATCTCAGGCGACCACGCATGTTTACAGGCGTCAGCTTTACCGACGGCATCGCCCTGGGCACGGTCGTGTTGCATGATCCGCGCGTGGTGGTCTCCAATTTCATCGCCGAAGATACGGACCTCGAAAAGGTGCGGCTGGAGACGGCGCTCGAAACCATGCGGGTGTCGATCGACGCCATGCTCGATCATGGTGACATGGCCGGTCCGACTGATCATCGCGAGATCCTCGAAACCTATCGCATGTTCGCCAATGACCGTGGCTGGGTGCACCGGCTCACCGAGGCGATCGAGAATGGCCTCAGCGCGGAAGCGGCCGTGGAGCGGGTGCAGAACGACACCCGCGCCCGCATGCTGCGCCAGACCGATCCCTATATCCGCGACCGGCTGCATGATCTCGACGACCTGGCCAACCGGCTGCTGCGGGTGCTGACCGGCGACGGCCATGCGCTGGCGCACAAGGCGCTGCCGGACAATGCGATCCTCGTGGCCCGCAATATGGGCCCGGCCGAGCTGCTCGAATATGACCGCACCAAGCTGCGCGGCATCGTGCTCGAAGAGGGCGGGACGACGGCGCATGTCGCCATCGTGGCGCGCTCGCTGGGCATGGTGGCGGTGGGGCAGGCGCAGTCGATCGTCTCGATGTGCGAAAGCGGCGACGACATCATTCTCGATGGCGCGGCGGGCCTCGTGCATTTGCGGCCGACGCTGGACATCGTTCAGGCCTATGCCGACAAGGTGAAGGTCTCGGCCAAGCGCCGGGCGCATTATGCCGCGCTCAAGGACAAGCCGAGCATCACCCGGGACGGCGTGGCCATCACCCTGCTGCACAATTCGGGTCTGGTGGCCGACCTGCCCATGCTCGACGATACCGGCGCGGCCGGGGTGGGGCTGTTCCGCACCGAACTGCAGTTCATGATTGCCAGCAAGCTGCCCAAGCTCAGTGAGCAGACCGAGCTCTATGCCGAGGCCATGGCGATTGCCGGGGAACGCCCGGTGGTGTTCCGGCTGCTCGATATTGGCGGCGACAAGGTGCTGCCCTATCAGCGCTCGATGGCCGAGGAAAACCCGGCCATGGGTTTTCGCTCGATCCGGCTGGGGCTGGAGCGGCCGGGGCTGCTGCGCACGCAGATCCGGGCGCTGCTGCTGGCGGCCAATGGACGGCCGCTCAAGATCCTGGTGCCGATGGTCACCGAGACCTTCGAATTCGTGCAGACCCGCAAGGTGGTCGACAAGGAAGTGGCGCGCCTGCGCCGCGCCGGCACGCCGATCCCCAGCCGGCTCGAACTGGGCGTGATGGTGGAAGTGCCCTCACTGCTGTTCGAGCTCGACCAGTTGCTGCCGCTGGCCGACTTCGTCTCGATCGGCTCCAATGATCTGGTGCAGTTCCTGACGGCGTCGGATCGCGCCAATCCGCGCGTCGCCAAGAATTACGATCCTATCGGCATGCCGCGGCTGCGCGCCATCAGGCTCGTCGTCGATGCCGCACGGCGCTACAATATCCCCATCACCATGTGTGGCGAGCTGGCCGGCAAGCCGCTTGAAGCTCTCGCGCTGATGGCGGTCGGCATGACGCGGCTCTCCATGGGCCCGGCATCGATCGGGCCAATCAAGGAACTGGTGCTCAATCTCGACCTCAAGCCGATCCAGCAATCGATTGGCGCGGCGCTCAGCGATGGCGCGCAGGGCATCACGATCCGGCAATTGCTGCTGGAATGGATCGAGAAACAGAACCTGCCCGTGTAGGGCGGCGCTTGAAGTTGATCGTCATGGCCATTACAGGCACGGTGTCATCCCGGCGGGGTGACACCGAGTTTTTGATGGCGCGGCGCGCTGCCGCACAGGATCCTTACAATCATGGCCTCTCTTCCCCAGGACAAGCTCGACGCCCTCGAGACGCGGTTTCAGTATGTCGAGGCGGCGCTGTCGGGTGGTGCCGGCCCGGACGAGTTCGTCAAATTCTCCAAGGAACATGCCGAGCTGGCGCCGATCGTGGAGAAGATCCGCGCCTATTCGAAAGCCTTGAAGGATCGCAAGGAGGCCGAGGCGCTGCTCAAGAGCGGCGACAGGGAAATGGCCGAGATGGCCCAGGCCGAGGTCGATGAACTCGACGACAGCATCGAAGAGCTGTTCCAGGCGGTGCGGGTGCTGCTGCTGCCCAAGGACGAGGCCGACGAAAAGTCGATTATCCTGGAAATCCGCGGTGGCACGGGCGGCGACGAAGCGGCCTTGTTCGCCGGCGACCTGTTCCGCATGTATGAACGCTATGCCGTCAATCACGGCTGGAAGGTCACCGTGATGGAGGAAAGCCCCGGGGAAATGGGGGGCTTCAAGGAAATCATCGCCAATGTCTCGGGCAAGGGCGTCTATGCGCGCATGAAATTCGAAAGCGGCGTGCATCGCGTGCAGCGCGTGCCGGCCACCGAAGGCTCGGGGCGCATCCATACTTCCGCGGCCACCGTGGCGGTGCTGCCAGAGGTGGAGGACATCGACATCGAGATCCGCAGCGAGGATATCCGCATCGATACGATGCGCGCCTCCGGCGCCGGCGGCCAGCACGTCAACACCACCGACTCCGCCGTGCGCATTACCCATATTCCCTCGGGCATCGTCGTCACCTCGGCGATGAAGAGCCAGCATCAGAACCGGGCGCTGGCCATGCAGGTGCTGCGCTCGCGGCTCTATGACATGCAGCGCGAGGAGCGCGATTCTGCCCGTTCGGCCGAGCGCAAGGGTCAGGTAGGTTCCGGCGACCGCTCCGAACGTATCCGCACCTATAACTTCCCCCAGGGCCGGGTCACCGACCATCGCATCAATCTCACGCTCTACAAGCTCGACAAGGTGATTACCGGGGAAGCGCTGGATGAGTTGATCGAGGCGCTGATCACCGAAAACCAGGCGGCGCAGCTTTCCGCCATGGAGCAGCCCAACTGAGCCAGGCGCCGACCATTGGCGCGCTGTGGCGCAGCTGGCGCGATGTGCTGGGCCGGCTGGGCTTTGAGACTGCGGCGCTGGACGCCAAGCTTTTGACCCAGCACGGGCTGGGCCTCGGCGCGCTGGACCTGGCAACGCGGGAAAACCAGGATGTCGATCCCGCCGCCGCCGAGCGCGTCGCGGCCTTGCTGCAGCGGCGGCTGACCGGGGAATCGGTGGCGCGGATCATCGGCGAGCGGGAATTCTACGGCCTGGCGTTCAACCTCAATGCGGCGACGCTGGAGCCGCGACCGGATACCGAACTGCTGGTCGACCTGGCCTTGGGAATGATCCCGGCAGGCGGGCGGCTGCTCGATCTGGGCACCGGGACGGGCTGTATCCCCATCGCCATGCTGGCCAACATGGACGATATCAGCGCGGTGGCGGTCGATCTCAGCGCGCTGGCGCTGGAGGCGGCGGGCTTCAATGCGGCCCGCCATGGCGTGGCGGGTCGGCTCACCCTGCTGACGGGCAGCTGGTTTGATCCGCTTGCCCCGCAACGGTTCGACATTATCGTTTCCAATCCGCCCTATATCACCTCGGCCGTGGTCGAGACGCTGGCGCCGGAGGTGAAGGATTTCGATCCGCGGCTGGCGCTCGATGGCGGGCCCGATGGGCTGGCGCCCTATCGCATCCTGGCGCGTGAGGCCGATGCCTGGCTGGCCGAGGGTGGACGCATACTGGTGGAGATCGGGCATGACCAGGGGGCAACCGTGAGCGGGCTGTTTCTCGAGGCCGGGTTTGAGGATGTCAGCGTGCATCGGGATCTGGCCGGGCTTGATCGGGTGGTGGTGGCGCACCATGTTGACGACATCGTCAGGCTGGATTGAAAGCGACCCGCAATTAATGCTGGCAAAGCGGACGCGAACACGATAGTTTGCCCGTGCTGTCAAAGGCGCTTCATGAGCGCCACGGCGACATGCCACCCGAAACGTCCGGATGCTGCAAGCGGCAGCGCGGTTCCAGCAGAGGCTGGAATAACGCAGGATGGCTCTGGAAACGCCGTCAGACGGTTTCGGTCTTCATGAAGCCAATTAGAGCCCTACGACTGCAGGCTTCGGCCTTCGCGGGGAGCTGCCCGATCAGGCAAGGTGCCGGTCCGCCAGCAGTGTGACGCTTATTTTTCTAGAGTTAGATAAAGCGACCAGATGAGACCCAATAACCAGAACAACAAAAACCGGCAGCGTGGCCGGAACGGCGGACGCAAGCACGTCAATCCGTTGTCCCGCAATTTCGAGAGCAATGGTCCGGATGTGAAGGTGCGCGGCAACGCGGCCCACGTCGCCGAGAAATATCTGCAGCTGGCGCGCGACGCGCAGTCATCAGGCGACTCGGTGATGGCGGAGAATTACCTCCAGCATGCCGAGCACTATTTCCGCATCGTTTCGAGCGCCCAGCAGGCCCAGAACGGCATCCGCCCCGACGGCCAGGATGATGGCGATTTCGACGACGACATGCCCGAGATGAACTCGCGCTTCGCTTCGCCACAGCCGCAACCGCAGCCGCAGTCGGCCGATAGCGATGACCAGGGCGATGGCGAACAGCGCCAGCCGCGCCAGGAGCGTCCCGAGGCCGAACGCGCCCCGCGGCCTGACCGCAGCCGGCCCCGCCCGGATCGCGAGCGGCCCGATCGTGATCGCCCGGCCGCTGCGGCGGGCGAGAACGAGGCGCCTGCCGCAAGGCAGAATGCTGGCCAGGACGAGGATGCGCCCGCTGTCGAGGCTGCTGCCGAGGATGGCGAGGTCCGCAAGCCGCGCGAGCGCCGGCCCCGGCGCCGCCGCCCCGCCGGTGGTGATGGCGGTGCCGACCCGGCCAGTGCCGACCAGCCCGATATCGGCGAATTGCCGGCCTTTCTGACGGCCGGTTCGACAACCGCGGCCGAATAGCGCCACAGAGATCTTTGAAAAGGCCGGGCAGCAATGTCCGGCCTTTTGCTTTTTGTGCGGGGCTTCCAGGCTCAACGAGAGCGCGACTTATCCCCGGTCGCAAAACTTGTGGCACACTCTCTCCATCATCCCGCATGGGCGGCCTGCAGGCGAACAGTGGTGGGGTGGGCCGGGTGTGGTCTTTGCCTGCCGCACAGGTTCCGAGACGGCCGTGCGGGGGCGAGCGATCTCCGTGCCGCCGAACAGTTCCAAAAACCGGCGCTCCGAGGCGGCTATCGTCTCATTGTTCTATTTTACCAGAGGCGGTTGCCGCTTCGGGGCCTGTCCATTCGTGACAACCGCGACCCAGGCGGCGCTTCGGCATGCAAGTTCTCCTGCCGCCCTTTTCCTTGGCAAATTTTGACCTACATCATGAGCAACCAGTCTCGTGCTGATATTGATCGGGCGGGAACAGGGAACACTTTCGGCGTGAGTGACGTGCTTTAGAGACGGCCTCGCGCGCGGCTAAAGGATGGTTGCATGAATATCGAAAAGTATACCGAACGGGCCCGCGGTTTCATCCAGAGTGCCCAGACCATGGCACTGGGCAAGGGCCACCAGCAGTTTGCGCCGATCCACCTGCTCAAGGTGCTGCTCGACGACGACCAGGGCATGGCCAATGGCCTGATCCAGCGCGCCGGCGGCGACCCCAAGGCGGCACGGGCCGGCGTCGAGGCCGGCATTGCCAAGATCCCCACCGTTTCCGGCGATGCCGGTCAGCTCTACCTGGGGCGCGAACTGGCACGGGTGTTCGACACCGCCGAGAGCGCGGCGCAAAAGGCCGGCGACAGCTATGTCACGGTCGAGCGGCTGCTGCTGGCGCTGGTGGTCGAAAAAGACACCGATGCCGGCAAGTTTCTGGCGTCGGCCGGGGTGACGCCGCAGGGGCTCAACACCGCCATCGAGGAAATCCGCAAGGGCCGCAGTGCCGATTCGGCGACTGCCGAGAACAGCTATGATGCACTCAAGAAATATGCGCGCGATCTCACCGCCGATGTGCGCGAAGGCAAGCTGGACCCGGTGATCGGCCGCGACGAGGAAATCCGTCGCACCATCCAGGTGCTGAGCCGCCGCACCAAGAACAATCCGGTGCTGATCGGCGAGCCCGGCGTCGGCAAGACCGCCATCGCCGAGGGTCTGGCCATCCGCATCGTCAATGGTGACGTGCCCGAATCGCTCAAGAACAAGTCGCTGCTGTCGCTCGACATGGGCGCGCTGATTGCCGGCGCGAAATATCGCGGCGAGTTCGAGGAACGCCTCAAGGCGGTGCTGAACGAGGTCACCTCTTCGGACGGACAGATCATCCTGTTCATCGACGAAATGCACACGCTGGTGGGCGCGGGCAAGTCCGATGGCGCCATGGATGCGTCCAACCTGCTCAAGCCGGCTCTGGCGCGCGGCGAGTTGCACTGCGTCGGCGCCACGACGCTGGATGAATATCGCAAGCATGTGGAAAAGGATCCGGCTCTGGCCCGCCGCTTCCAGCCCGTCTTCGTGGACGAGCCGACGGTGGAAGACACGATTTCGATCCTGCGCGGGCTCAAGGAAAAATACGAGCTGCATCACGGCATCCGGATTTCCGATTCTGCCCTGGTCAGCGCTGCGACACTATCCAGCCGCTACATTGCCGACCGCTTCCTGCCCGACAAGGCCATCGACCTGATGGACGAGGCGGCGGCGCGGCTGCGCATGGCCGTGGACAGCAAGCCCGAGGCGCTGGACGAGCTTGATCGGCGCATCATGCAGCTCAAGATCGAGCGCGAGGCGCTGCGCAAGGAAGACGATGACGGCTCGCGCCTGCGGCTGGAGCGGCTCGAAACCGAACTGGGCGGGCTCGAGGAGCAGGCCCAGGGCCTCAGCGCCAAGTGGCTGGCGGAAAAGGAACGCCTGCAGGGCAGCCAGAAGCTCAAGGAAGAGCTTGATGCCGCGCGCAGCCAGCTCGAAATCGCGCAGCGCCAGGGCGACCTGGCCAAGGCTGGCGAGCTCGCCTATGGCGTCATTCCCGGTCTCGAAAAGCGCATCGCCACGGCCGAAGACAGCAATGGCGACGGCAAGCCGGATGCGCTGATGGCCGCCGAAGTGGTGACGCCCAGCGATATCGCCCAGGTGGTCAGCCGCTGGACCGGCATTCCGGTCGACCGGATGCTGGAGGGTGAGCGCGAGAAGCTGCTGCATATGGAAGCCTCGCTCGGCGCCAGGGTGATCGGCCAGGCCGAGGCCGTGGCTGCCGTGGCGCGGGCTGTGCGGCGCTCGCGCGCCGGGCTGCAGGATCCGAACCGGCCGATCGGCTCGTTCATGTTCCTCGGACCAACCGGCGTCGGCAAGACCGAGCTCACCAAGAGCCTGGCCCAGTTCCTGTTCGATGACGAGACCGCGATGGTGCGCCTCGACATGAGCGAATATATGGAAAAGCACTCGGTGGCCCGACTGATCGGGGCACCCCCCGGCTATGTTGGTTACGAGGAAGGCGGGGCGCTGACCGAAGCGGTGCGGCGCCGGCCCTATCAGGTCGTGCTGTTCGACGAGATCGAGAAGGCGCATCCGGACGTGTTCAATGTGCTGCTGCAGGTGCTCGATGACGGGCGGCTGACGGACGGGCAGGGGCGCACGGTGGACTTCCGCAATACCGTGATCATCCTCACCTCCAATCTGGGGAGCGAGTATCTGGTCGACCTCAAGGATGGCGAGTCGGTCGAGCTGGTGCGCGGCAAGGTACTCGACATGGTCAAGGCGGCGTTCCGGCCGGAATTCCTCAACCGGGTCGACGAGATTCTGCTGTTCCATCGCCTCGGTCGCGAGCATATGGGCGCCATTGTCGATATCCAGTTCGGGCGGCTGCAGGAACTGCTCAAGGAGCGCGATATCGGCCTTGAGCTGACACCGGCAGCGCGGGCCTGGCTGGCCAATGAAGGCTATGATCCGGCCTATGGCGCCAGGCCGCTCAAGCGGGTCATCCAGCGTGAAGTGCAGGATGGGCTGGCCGACGAAATCCTGGCCGGTCGAGTCAGCGATGGCAGCCGGGTCGTGGTCGATGCCAATGACATCGGTATCGTCCTGCATCCCGGCGGGCTGGCCAACCAGGCTGCCTGACCAAGCAAGGTCGGTCGAAAGACCGGCCTTTTTTCTTGTCAGTCTGCCGGCGGCAGATTAGAACAAAGAAAGAACGAGGAGCCGCGCATGGTTGAACAGATCGACTATATCGAATTTCCCTCCAGCGACCGGGCGGCCACCAGCGCCTTCTTTACCAAAGCCTTTGGCTGGGGTCGGGTCGGCTATGGGCCCGACTATGACGGGCTGGAAGGCGCTGGCATTGATGGCGGGGTCGATCAGGCCGAGGGCAGGGTTGCCACCACGATGGCCATCGTGCGCACCGATGACCTCGATGATGCCGAGCGCCGCGTCCTGGCGGCGGGCGGGGTGATTACGCGGGCGCAGTTCGACTTTCCCGGCGGCAGGCGGTTTCACTTCCGCGAACCGGGCGGCAATGAACTGGCGGTGTGGATCAGCCGCGACTAGGCTGCCTGCTCGATGAGCAGGAAGGTGGCGCCATGAATGACCACGGTAGCGTTGCCGCGGCTGAACCCGGGACATCGGGCGCCTATTCGCCAGTGCAGCGCCGCTATGTGCTCATTGCCGCCATCCTCGCCTCGAGCATGGCCTTCATCGACGGTTCCGTGCTCTCGATTGCCATCCCGGCGCTGCGCGCCGACCTGAGCGCAACGCTGGTGGACGTGCAGTGGGTGTCGAACGGCTATCTGCTGTTTCTGGGGTCGCTGCTGTTGCTGGGCGGCGCGGCGGGCGACCGCTTCGGCCTGCGGCGGGTGTTTGGTCTGGGCATCGGCCTGTTTGTCATTGCGTCGCTTGTCTGCGCCCTGGCGCCCCAGGTGTGGGTCCTCATCGCGTTCCGGGCGCTGCAGGGGATTGGCGCCGCGCTGATGGTGCCGGGGAGCCTCGCCATCATTGCCAGGGCCTATCCGCGGGGCGAGCGGGGCAAGGCCATTGGCCTGTGGGCTGCGGCGTCCTCGCTGACCACCATCATGGGCCCGGTACTGGGCGGGCTGGTGCTGACGGTGCTGGGCGACTGGAGCTGGCGACTGATCTTTGCCATCAACCTGCCACTGGGCGCCATTGCCCTGGTGCTGCTGATCTTCCGCGTGCCCTCCGACGGGGCCAGCGCGAGCCACAGGCTTGATATTGTGGGGGCAATGCTGGCCAGTATCGGGCTGATGCTGGTCGCCTTTGGTCTGACTGGCAGCGGCGGGGAGAGTGTGCCGCCGCTGTCGCATGTCATGGGTTATTGCGGCAGTGGTGCGCTGCTGCTGGCCGGGTTCGTCTGGTGGGAGCGGCGCGCCAGCCATCCCATGTTGCCGTTGCGCCTGTTTGCCATCGTGCCCTTTGCCGGCGCCAATGTGCTGACCTTTACGCTCTACTTCGCGCTGACCGGGGTAACCTTCTATCTGCCCATGACCATGATTGCCGGCTGGGGCGCCTCGCCGGCAGAGGTGTCGCTGGTCATGCTGCCGTTCGGTGTGGCGATCACGCTGATCTCGGGGCTGAGCGGACAATTGGCCGATCGGTTCGGGCCGGGGCCGCTGATTACCCTGGGCGCGGTGCTTGTCGGCCTGGCCTTTGCCGGACTGGGCCTGACGGCGCCGGCCCAGAATATCTGGCTGGCCGTGTTGCCGCTGATTGCCCTGGCGGGTTTGGGCATGGCCCTGGTGGTGTCGCCGCTGTCGACGGCAGTGATGACGGCGGTGGACGATGCCGATACCGGCATTGCCTCGGGCGTCAACAATGCTGTGTCGCGCGTGGCGGGCCTGGTCGCAGTAGCCGCCATGGGCATGCTGGCGGCGCTGGTCTTCGGGCAGTCCTTGGGCAGCGCAGCCGAGCTGCCGGTCTTTTTCGGCCTGCCGGCCAATGGGCTAAGTGCCAGTCAGGAGGGCCTGCGGCAGGTCGCCAGCAATAACGCGTTCAGCGCCATTGCCTATCTCAATGCCGGTCTGTGCTTCCTGTCCGGGCTGGTCGGCTGGGTGACGCTGGAGCGCAGGCTCTAATTGGCCTGGGCGACCGCAACCGGGGCTGCCTCGCGCTGCATCAGATCGTCCATCTGCGCCATGGTCCGGGCGAATTCGCCCTGATATTGCTGGGCCAGGATATTGTCCTTGGGCAGCTTGACGCTGAGCGGATCGACCAGATTGCCGTTGATCTTGATCTCGAAATGCAGGTGCGGTCCGGTGGACTGGCCGGTGGAGCCGACATAGCCGATGATCTGGCCCTGGCGCACGCGACTGCCGACCGATAGTCCGTCGACATAGCGCGACATGTGCCCATAGGCGGTTTCATAGCCGTTGACGTGCTGCAGTTCGACCTTGTTGCCATAGCCGGACTGCCATTTGTAATATTTGATCACGCCATCGCCGGCGGCATAGATCGGCGTTCCCGAGCGGGCGGCCAGATCGACACCGGTGTGCAGCCGGCGGGTCTTGAAGATGGGGTGGATGCGGTAGCCGAAGCGCGAGCGCAGCACGCCGCCGCCTTCGAGCGGCCGGCGCGTCAGGAAGCGCTTGCCGGTTTCGCCGTCCGGATCATAAAAATCGATGACGCCGTCTTCGGTGCCGAAACGGTAGAGCTTACGGGTGGTGCTGCCCAGGGTGAGCGCCACATAGAGCAGTTCGGCCGGTCCGCTGGCCTCGGGTACGGTTTCCAGGATCTCGATGCTGTCGCCGGCCGTGATGCGCTTGGTCATGTCGACATCATAGGCATACATGCCGATGATGCGCTCGATGGTGGCGTCATCCAGATCATGCTTGCGACCGGTTTCCCAGATCGAGCGATAGACAGTGGGCAGGTTGGCGACGTTGATTTCTTCGGTGTCCTCGGCGGGGAATTCGACGAAATCGGGCTCGATTCCCAGCACATATTGACCGGTATCGGTCAGCGCGACAGTGGCCTGGTAGGCGTAGCTGCCGTCTTCGCGGGGCTCGTAGAGACTCATGCGATAGGGCACGAGGCTGGTCGCCTCGCGGCTGAGGGGCCCATAGAGAATGCGCAGCCGCGTCTTGGCCGGCAGGTCGGTGGTGCGCAGCACATTGCGCAGCGCGTCGATCACCAGGGCCGACTGATTGGCGGAAAAGCCGTTCCGGCCCAGCACGTCGGGCAGGGAAGCAGCGTCGCGCAGGGTCAGGAAGCGTTCGGAGCGACCCAGCCCGGCTTCAGAGGCCGTGGTAGTCTTGGGGACAACGGTGACGTTTTCAGCGACGCCGCCAATGGTGCTGCCATCGGCGAGGCGGCCGAGGTCGCGCACCGTCGGGCCGAGCGCGGCATAGGCCAAGGCCGGTGCGCCGCCATCAATGGAAGTGTCGGATTCGACCAGCCGGCGGACGAAGTCGGCGGCAGACTGATCGGTGATGGATGGAGGCGGCACGAAAGTGGCCGGCATGTCGGCCAGGTGGACGGCGACCTCGCCTTCGACCTCGGCGCCGTAGACGTCGGTATTGACCGCGACGGCGTCTGCGGGGGCAGCAATGGGCTGGGTAGCGTTGAGGATGGCCACCGGATCATATTCGGCAATGCCGTCCGACAGCGAGGTGGCGGCCGTGGCCAGCGTCGCCCTTATGCGCATGAAGGGCTGGTTGCGGATCATGTCGCGACCGTCGACAGTCTCGCGGATCGACGCCTCGATGATCTCAAGGTCGGAACGGGTGGCGGCGACCGGGCGGATGCGGGAGGATTTGGCCAGCATGTCGGTGACGGCCTGGCCCTCTAGCTTGGGGCGCGACAGCTGCAGGGCCTCATAGGCAGTCGAAAAGGTGCCCTGGCCCTGGAAGGACACATAGAGTGCGGCGCCCATCAGCATGACGCTGGTCAGCCCGGTCATCACCGTACCCGTCAGCCAGGCGAAGCTCAGCTCGCGGCCATAGGGGATTTCGCCGTCGGTCGATTGCACCGTCAGCGCCGGACTGTCTTCAAAGCCGGTGGCCTTGAGCAGGGCGGCATGGCGGTTTCTCTGCGCTGCGTTCAACGCCCCATCCTTTGGTCTGTCATGCAGATCCCCCTTGCCGGTCTGGTGCCGGCTCATTGCCCCTGGTGTCGCTCGCGCTCACGCATGTGCGTGGAGTCTATATCAACTGGCGGGTTCATATCTAAGGAAAATGCGGCAAAACTGCGTGTGCGGCGGGGGCGGGGGCGGCAAGACCGGCAGGGGGGCACCCTATTGGTGCCGGTGCCGGGTCAAAACGGGCGGGTGACGACTGCGGCCCCTTGCCGGCAGCCGGTGAGCGCGCCCCGCCGACCCCTGGATTGTCGGGCGGTTCACCCCGGTTTTCCACATGGCGAGGACCGGCAAATCAGAAAATGACGGTTTTGTCGTTTTGAGGGGTTTACAGGCAAAAGGGCCGCCCCTATAACCCGGTCATCGCTTCAGGGCGCGGCGCCAAACGGCTCCAGACACTGAAGCAAGCCACTGAAATCCCTAAGCAATTAGAGACGAATGTGGTTCGGAATTCAGCCGCGATGAGGCAACTCAAAACGGTGCGAAGACTGAAAAAAGGGTGTTGACAGTCCTGTTGGACTTATCTAAAACCCGCCCACTGGACGACGTCGAGCGAGGTTCGCTCCCACTGTTCTGGTGTTTCTGGCAGAGACGAACTGGCTTCCGGGCGACCGGCG
>Ga0208898_1000064_pt1 | contig 138445 bp, 134 predicted proteins | sample VirMetDEL_Mar_4_FD_184513 | JGI IMG/M metagenome (GOLD analysis project Ga0208898, IMG submission 184513) | Aqueous microbial communities from the Delaware River and Bay under freshwater to marine salinity gradient to study organic matter... | ecosystem: Environmental > Aquatic > Marine >...
TTGGGATTTGTACCTGTGTGATTATCCCTTGGGGAGGCTTGGACGAGGTATGACCCGCGTCCAGGCCTCAAATGTGTAAACGATGTCCCCGGTTTCAGATGTAAACGATGTCTACGGTTCTACACCCCGATAGCGGTGGATCAGTTATAGATGGGCTGATTGACACGCCGCCATCGGGGGCAAGCCCCCTCCCACAATTTCGATCGGTGTTCTGCGCAGAGTCCCAGCGAGGCCGTTATGATGTGGACTTTCGCTCAACGCCCCAGGAAACGCCTATGCCCGCCCTCACCTTACGCAACGCCCTCCCCGCCGACGCCGCCCGTTGCTACGAGATTGAAATCACCGCCTACGAGGGCGACGAAGCCGCGACCCTGGAAAAGATCGCCACGCGTATTGCGCTATACCCGCAAGGCTTTTTGATCCTGGAAGCCGATAGCGAGGTGGTGGGTTTTATCAACGGCGGCTGCGCCCACGAAGTGATGATGTCGGACGAGGCCTTCAAGGAACTGGTGGGGCATTCGGCCGAGGCGCCGAATGTGGTGATCATGTCGGTGGTGGTCGACCCGACACATCAGGGCAAGGGGTATTCCAAGGTGCTGATGAGCGAGTTCGTGCAGCGCATGCGCGCGATGGGCAAGCGCACGATTCACCTGATGTGCAAGGAACGGCATGTGCCGTTGTACGCGCGCATGGGCTACTCCTATGTCCAGCCGTCGCCCTCGGATCATGGCGGCATGGCCTGGCATGAAATGCTGATGACGCTTTAACCCACGGAGGGTTTTGCAATGACCGCAGCGCTTATTGAAGTCAGCGACCAGGCCAATCCCGACGCCGAGCGTATTCTCGGCAGCGGCCTGGCTGCGTTCAACGAAGGTATCGCCGGCTACAACGACCGCCTGCCACTGACGGTATTGCTCAAAGATCCCGATACCCGGCAGATCATCGGCGGCATCACCGGCAAAACCACCCTGGGCATGGCTTTTCTCGACCTGTTCCACCTACCCGAGGCCCTGCGCGGCACGGGCCTGGGCAGCCGGTTGCTGCACGCTTTTGAGCACGAAGCCCGGCGTCGCGGCTGCGCGAACGCGGTGCTCTATACCCTCAGTTTTCAGGCCCCGGGCTTTTATGAAAAGCATGGGTGGGTGCGGTTCGGGGAGGTCCCGTGTGAACCGGCAGGCAGCAGTCGCGTGTTTCTGTCCAAGCGGCTGTAACGTCCAGGGCTTTGCCAGGCAGCCGTTTGCAGCCTGGCGTCAGGCCGAACAACCGCCGGTTACCAACTCCCCGACGCCCCGCCACCGCCACTGGAACCACCGCCCCCCGAGGAACTGCTGCTGGAGCTGGAGCCGCTGGAACCCGAACCGGAGCCACCGCCCGAGCCGGACCCCGAGCCGGAACTGGCAATGCTCTGCACAAACACGATAAACGCCACGAAGGAGGCCACTGGAATCGCCACGATCCAGCCCTGATACCCGTGCCCCAGCAGTGTCCCCGCAGCGACGTAGATGGCCATGACTGCCAGCGCACGCAGGAGGAAAAAGCGCGGGCGCTTTTTCCAGGATGCCCTGATGACGAAGAACAACCCGAGGTACAAGCCCAGCACCAACGCCGCGCCAAACGGCCACACCAGCCAATGGATATAACTGACTTCCACGAACCGGTTGGCGATCACCACCCCGGCGATGTAGGCCAACAGCCCTATCACGCAGTAGAACGCCGTGCGCGCCAGCCACAAGGCGCCGAAGGTGGCGCCGCCGATCAGGAGGGTCAGCGGCAGTACCAGCAGGTACATCGGCCATTCCCGGCCACCGGCGAATACCACCAGCGCCACGGTAACGACTGCCGTGGCGATCAACGCCCCCCGCCAGCCCAGCTTGCGCGCCGCAACCAGCACGCCACCGACGGCACCGCACACGAACGCCAGCAATACCGCAAGCGCCTCAAGACTGCCGCCGTGCCCGGCCACCTGCGGCAAGTCACCGCCATCCACCAGGACAACCAGGTCGTTCACGCCCTGCTCGACACCGCCGGCATAGTCGCCCTGGCGAAAGGCCGGGGTGATGTGTTCTTCAATAATCCGGTGGGCCAGCAGGTCGGTCACCGTGCCCTCCAGGCCGTAGCCCACCTCGATGCGCACCTTGCGATCGTCCTTGGCCACCACCAGCAGGATGCCGTCGTTGACATCCTTGCGCCCCAGTTTCCAGGCGCGGAACAGCTGGTTGGCGTAGTCCTCGATGCTCGCGCCACGGGTGGTGGGCACCAGCAACACCGCCACCTGCGCGCCTTTGCGCTGCTCAAGGGCGGCGAGCTGGTCTTGCAGACGGGTGATGGTGGCGGCGTCGAGGGTGTTGGTGAGGTCGATCACCCGCTGGTCGAGGGCTACGCCGATGGGCGACGTCTCGGCCTGGGCGGTGATAAACAGGCCGGCGGACATCAATACCAGCAGACTCAAGACGGATTGCCGCAACCACCGCATCATGTTTGTTACCTGAAGTTTCTTCCTGAAGGCGCCGACTTTACCCTATCGGCGCTATAACGCGTGACCCAAAGCCATCGACTATCTAAACTGCAGCACACCTAGCAATACGCCATAACTTCGAGATCCCCATGGGCCTACTCCAGCGCAACAACGTCAACGTGATGGGTGACGGGCCCTCGACCCTGGTGTTTTCCCATGGTTTCGGCTGCAACCAGGCCATGTGGAACTGCCTTGCGCCGCAGTTCAAAGAGCGTTTTCGCGTGATGATGTATGACCTGACGGGCGCAGGCCTGTCCGACCTCAACGCCTTTGACAAGGCCAAGTACAGCGCGCTGGACGGCTATGCCCGCGACTTGAACGAGATCATCGAGGCCTTTGCCGAGGGCCCGGTCATCCTGGTGGGACACTCGGTCAGTGCCATGATCGGCACCCTCGCCGACCGCCTGGCCCCCGGCCGTGTCGCCGCCCATGTGATGATCGGCCCGTCGCCACGCTATATCGATGACGATGGCTACGTGGGCGGTTTCAAGCGCGCCGACATCGACGACCTGCTCGACACCCTCGACAGCAACTACCTCGGCTGGTCCAGCGCCATGGCCCCGGTGATCATGGGAGCCCCCGACCAACCGGCGCTGAGCGACGAGTTGACCGAGAGTTTCTGCCGCACCGAGCCGGAGATCGCCAGGCAGTTCGCGCGCGTGACCTTTATGTCGGACAACCGCCAGGACGTGATCGGCCTGCCCACCCCGGTGCTGATCCTGCAATCGAGTGACGACCTGATCGCCCCGGTGGCCGTGGGTGAATACCTGCACAGCGTGCTGCCCAACAGCACCTATTGCCTGGTGGACAACGTCGGCCATTGCCCGCACATGAGCGCGCCGCAGGCCTGCGCGGCGGCCATGGATGCCTTCCTCGCGCCGTGGATGGCAGCACGTGCCGGCTGATCTGTTCGACAGCGCCGCCTGCGCCCTGGCCGTCACCACGGAAGATGGCACGATCCTGCAGGCCAACGCACGCTTCAGCGACTGGCTGGGGTTCAGCATCGCCGAGCTGCAGGGCCGGCGTTTCCAGGACCTGCTGAGCATGGGCGGGAGGATCTTCCACCAGACTCACCTGGCGCCCATGCTGCGCATGCACGGCAGCGTCACCGAGGTGAAGCTGGACCTGTTGCACCGCGACGGCCACAAGCTGACCGTGCTGCTCAACGGCAACAAACGCGAACAGGCCGGCTCGGTGGTGTACGACCTGGCGCTGTTCGGCACCACCGACCGCGACAAGTACGAGCGCGACCTGCTCAACGCGCGCCACCTGGCCGAAGCGCTGTTGCAGGAAAAAACCGCCACCGAAGTCGCGCTGCAACAAGCCCAGGCCGAACTGAACGAGGCCTATGCCATCGCCCAGCGGCGCGCCCTGTTTGCCGAGCAGATGGTCGCGATTGTCAGCCATGACCTGAAAAACCCGCTCACGGCGATCCGCATGGCCTCGGACTTTCTCAGCCGTGGCGAACGCACGCCCAAGGAGCGCCAACTGCTGGGGCACATCGGCCAGTCCTCCGAGCGCGCGCAACGGATGATCGCCGACCTGCTGGACTTTACCCAGGCACGGGTCGGCCAGGGCATCACCATCAAGGCGGCGCCGCTGGACCTGCACGAGGTGATCCATCGCGCGGTGGACGAACTGCGCGTGGCGTTCCCCAAGGCAACGCTGAAGCATCACGCACAGGGCCGTGGCGACGCCTGCCTGGATGCCGATCGCGTGCAGCAAATCATCGGCAACCTGGTGGCCAACAGCGTGGCCTATGGCGATCCGCAACAACCGATCACCATCACCTCGCGCCTGGGTGCCGGCGCTTGCGAAGTGGCGGTGCACAACCACGGCACGGCGATTCCGGCAGGTTTGCTGGCCGGGCTGTTCGAGCCCATGACCCGTGGCACCGACCAGGGCAGCGACGTGCGCAGCGTGGGCCTGGGCCTGTATATCGTGCGGGAGTTGGCCAAGGTCCATGGCGGCGATGTGGCGGTGAGTTCCTGTGCCACGGCCGGCACCACCTTCACGGTGACGTTTCAGAACAGGTAGGCGCTGCCCTGCATGATCGGCTCCACACTGCCCGTCAACACCACACCGCCCTGCGCGTCCCAGTGCACCGTGACCGTACCGCCGTCGCACTGCACCTGCACCGTGGCATCCAGCAAGCCACGGCGAATGCCATTGACCACCGCGCCGCAACAGCACGAACCGGAACCCAGCGGCACGCCGCCGCCACGCTCCCAGATGCGCAGGCGGATATGCCCACGGTCGAGCACCTGCACGAAATGCACATTGGTCCTGGCCGGGAACAGCGGGTGAATTTCCAGCGCCGGGCCGACGGCGGCCGGATCGATGGCGTTGATGTCGGCCACAAAAAACGTGCAATGGGGGTTGCCCATGCTGCACGCCGCCGGGTTGCCCGGCAGCGGTAACGTAACCGTATCCATGGCCTCGGCCAGCGGCACGGCCGCCCAGTCCAGGGACGGCGCGCCCATGTTGACCGACACTTGACGATCCGCTACCCGCACGCAGGTCAGCAGGCCCCGGTCGGTGCGCAGCACAACCGAATCGCTGCGGGTTTCATGCATCAAACGGTCGGCCACCCCACGCGTGGCGCTGCCACAGGTTTGCAGCGGCGTGCCGTTGGGGTTCCAGAACTTGATGCGCGCAGCGGCGTCTTCGCAGTCGAGCACCACGGCCAGTTGATTGAAGCCAATGCCGGTGTGGCGATTGCCCAGGCGACGGGCGACCTCGGGGGTGACAGGGTCGTCCAGGCCACGGCGGTCGATGATGATGAAGTCGTCGCCGTGGGCGTGCATTTTTGTGAACGGCAAGGTCATGGGCTGTCCTGGGGTCGACCGGTGGGGGAACGGGAGGATACCCTGAACCGCCCCACCCTTATCGAGAGTCAAGCATGCTTATCGTCTTCAGCGGCCTGCCCGGCACCGGCAAGACCACGATTGCCCGCGAGTTGGCGCGCCAGACCGGTGCGGTTTACCTGCGCATCGATGTCATCGAACAGGCGATTCGCGACGCTGGCGTATTGGCAGGTGATGTCGGTGCCAGCGGCTACGGCGTGGCGAATGCGCTGGCGCTGAGTAACTTGCAGTTGGGCCATAGGGTCGTCGCCGATTGCGTGAATCCGGTCCAGGAGAGTCGGGCAGCCTGGGCAGCGACGGCCGCGACGGCAGACGTGGCGCTGGTCAATATTCAGGTGGTGTGTACAGACGCACAGGAACACCGGCGCCGGGTGGAAACCCGTACGGGCGACATTCCTGGGTTGACGCCGCCGACTTGGCAGTCGGTATCGACGCACGAATACGAGCGCTGGGGCCAACCCGTGTTGACCCTGGACACGGCCTCCGTGACAGCTACCGAGGCCGTCGCGTCAATCGTTGCCCACACGGCAATGCCCTAGAGCACACTCCCCATCGCCTTCATCAACACCAGGTCGCGCCCATAAATATCCGGCGCATACACCAGGTCACCCTGACCGTCGACCTGCACTGTCCAGTAGCCCAGCAGCACCGGCACCGGGGTGGCCAGCCGGAATTCATGGGTCACGCCGGTGGCCAGCAGTTCATCGGTGCGCGCGCGTTCGGCCGGGCTGACCAGCAGGTCGCGCAACAGCAGCGGTTGTTCAACCCTTACGCAACCCGAACTGAAGGCCCGTGGGCCTTTGGTGAACAGCGGTTGGCTGGGGGTGTCGTGCAGGTACACCGAGTACGGGTTGGGGAAGCGCATCACGATCTTGCCCAGTGGATTGCGCGGGCCGGCTTCCTGGCGCAGCAGGATATTGCCGGGGCGCGCCCAGTCGATATTTTCCGGCGCCAGCGGGTGGCCTTCGGCGTCGAGCACTTGCAGGTTCTGCTGGCGCAGGTATTCGGGGTTGAGGCGGATGGCCGGGAGTTTGTCCTCGCGCATGATGGTGGGCGGGATGGTCCAGGTGGGGTTGAGGGTCAGCCGGGTGATGCGTGACTTGAGCAGCGGCGTCTGGCGTTCGGCGCGGCCCACCTGCAGGCGGGTCTGCCACACCGGGATGCCGCTCTGGTACACGCTCAGTTGCGCGGCGGCGACGTTGACCAGCACGCCTTCGGGCTCCAGGTCCTGGGCCAGCCAGCGGAAACGCTCGAGGTTGATGCGCAGCTGTTCGCGGCGCATGGCCGGGCTGATATTGAGTTCGGCCACGGTGCCGGCGCCGATCACGCCGTCCGATTGCAGGGAGTGGCTGAGCTGGAAGGCCTTCACCGCCGTGACCAGTTCCGGACCGTATTGTTTGCCGGCGCCCTTGGGTTCTGCAGACAGGTAGCCACCGCTGTGGAGCCGACGGGCCAGTTCCGGGACGCGCGGGTCGTCCATGCCGGGACGCAATAACGGGCCGCTGCCGACCGGATCCCAATGCGGCAAGGGTTGCAGGCGGACGCTGGCATAGGCGTTGCGCAGGCTGCGGTACAGATCGGCGCTGGGGCGCGCCTGGTCAAAGGCTTGCGCCATGTTTTGCAGGCCGAGGGCAGCGAGGGCCAGCACTTCGGTGTCGGGGTCGCGGGTGGGCGGCTGCGAATGCCACAGCGGTTCGAAGCGCGATTGCTGCAGGCGCCCGTAATGCAGATCCTGCAGGGCTTGCAGGTAGTGCTGGCTGATGTCGATGTCGCTGCACAGCACATTGGCCGTGGCATCCGCCGCAGGCAGACTATAGTGGGTGGGGTCCAGCCCGTCATCGGCGAGCAGCTGCAATTGGGCGTGCAGTGCCTCGCGGCGATCATTGGCGGACCACAGCGGCCCATTCCCCTGCTGCTGGTAGAACGCTTGCAGGCGCAGTTGCGTGGCAGCGTCTATCTGCGCGGCAAGGCCGGGGCAGACACCCGGCAGTTGCGCCAGCGCCTGTTGCAGCGGGGCCAGTTCGACCGGCGCCGGCGTCGTGACCGGCAACGGCTCGACCGGCAGCACGTCGGCTGTGGCGACCAATGGTGCAACGAGCAGGCAAATGCTCAAGTAACATGCGTGTTTTTTGAACAATAGCGTTGCTCCAATCCACAGTGGGGGATGTACTGTAGATGCTGACTTTTATATGCCGCCTTGGTTTGGTCACCATGAGCCTGGCTTTACTGAGCAATTCTGCGCTCGCCGCCAATGGCAACCCTCCTTCCTTGTATAACAGCCTGGCGCGCTCGGCTCCAGAACTCAATCCCACCGTACTGAAAAGCGCCCTGAACGCCGTGCAGTGCGCCGTCAATAATGGCGAGGAACGCTCCGAGCGCCTGGCCGTGATTGACTATTCCCAACCTTCAACCGCCCGTCGGCTGTGGATCTTCGACCTGCGCAAGAAAACCCTGGTGCTGCGCGACCTGGTGGCCCACGGCGCAAAGTCCGGGGAAAACTTCGCCACCCAATTCTCCAACCTGGAAGGCAGCCATCAATCCAGCCTGGGCCTGTTCCGCACCCAGGAAAGCTACCTGGGCACCCATGGCTACTCGCTGCGCATGGACGGCCTGGAGCCGGGGTTCAATGACCAGGCCCGCGACCGCGCCATCGTGATTCACGCCGCCGACTACGTCAGCCCCTTGTGGAGCAAGCGCGAAGGCCGCATCGGCCGCAGCCAGGGTTGCCCGGCCGTGCGCCCGCAGGTGGCACGCCAGGTGGTGGACAAGCTCAAGGATGGGCAGTTCATGTTTTCGTGGTACCCCGACCAACGCTGGCTGAAGTCCTCGACGTACCTCAATTGCAGACCCCAGCAGGTGGCGAGTAGTCGTACAATCCGTGGCGGTTAGCCTGTCCCCACAGATAAAAGAGAGCTTCGCATGCTTCTACATCAATCGACCTGGATCGAGATCGGGCAGTTCCTGGAACGCAGCCGCACGGTGGTGATTCCCATCGGCTCCAACGAACAACACGGCCCCACCGGCCTGCTGGGCACCGACTGGATGTGCCCGGAAATCATCGCCCATGAGGCGCAAAAGAACGCCGACATCCTCATCGGCCCCACCTTCAATATCGGCATGGCCCAGCACCACCTGGGTTTCCCCGGCACCATTTCCCTGCGCCCTTCCACCTTTATCGCTGCGATTGGCGACTGGGTGCGCTCGCTGGCCGGGCATGGCTTCGACAAGATCCTGTTCCTGAACGGCCACGGCGGCAATATCGCCACGATTGAAGCGGCGTTTTCCGAGCTGTACGCCGAGGCAAGCTTCGGCCGTCGCCCTGCCGGGTTTGCGTTGAAGCTGGTGAACTGGTGGGACCTGGAAGGCGTCACTGACCTGGCGCACCGCCAATTCCCGGTGGGCCATGGCAGCCATGCGACGCCTTCGGAAATCGCGGTGACGCAGTGGGCGTATCCGGACGCGATCAAGTCGGCCGACTACTCCCCGCAGATCGCCAACACCGGGCCGATCCGTGAAGCCCTGGACTTCCGCGCCCGCTTCCCCGACGGGCGCATGGGCTCGGACCCGGCGCTGGCGACGGTGGAGAAAGGTGGGGAGCTGGTGGCACTGGCGGCTCAAGGGCTGGTGAAAACGGTTAACAGCTTCAGCAACGAAGCCAGACCTTAGGCCTTATGCAGATTCAAATGTGGGAGGGGGCTTGCCCCAATGCCAGTCAGTTAAGGAGGAACACTGTAACTGTGGTGAGCGGGCTTGCCCGCGTTGGGCTGCGCAGCAGCCCCCAATAAGAGCACTGCAGTGTGCCAGACAGCTCCGGGGCCATGTTTTGGGGCTGCTTCGCAGCCCAACGCGGGCAAGCCCGCTCGCCACAGGTGACGGGTTGCCCGTTCTGTCCCTTAACTGATCGGCATTGGGGCTTGCTCCCTCCCACATGGGTTATCTGCAGTCCTGCGCCACCTGTTCAAGCCGCGACGGCGTAATGGTCGACGCCAGCGGCTTGCGCTCGTACAAAAACACCTTGCCGCCGTCCCCCGCCTTGTAGACCTCCAGCACGTCATCGGCGGCAATCTTGCTGGTCAACACCAGCTTGGCGTGGCGCGAGTTCTGGGTCACCGTCGACGTGATGCCGTGCTTTTCCAGCTTGGGAAGCAGGCATTGCACATAGTCATCCGGGCTCTTGCCGGTTTGCAGGGTCAAGGTCGGATTATTGGGAGCGGAAACACAACCGGCCAGCAACAGGGCCGCGACCGGTACGAAAAAAGAGCGCATGAAAAAATCCTGAGTCTAAAAATAAAGGTTCACATCAACCCGCGCGAACCAGTGCCTTGAGCGAGGCATCGAACTGCTTCAACGCATCGAGCTGCACATCCCGCTGCTGTTCGATCCGCGCGGCAATCTCCGGTGCGGCCTTGTCGTGCACCCACACCGAGGGCACCTGCCTGTGCACCGAGCCTTCGGCCTTGGCGATGTATTGCAGGTTCGCGTCATAAAACCGTGCGATAAAACGCGCTTCGACCTGATCGTTGCGCTGGGTCAGCAATTGGTTATGGGTATCGAGCATCACCACCACATCGGGGCGAGCCTGCACCAGGGCATCCAGGTTGTCGTAGACCGTCACCGACAAAAAGGTTCCCTGCAGCGAGCTGATCAACCAATCAATGGCCAGTTCCGGGTCGGAGCTGTTGACGAACGCCTCGCGGATACCTGCGTCAAGGGCATCCCTGGCGCCATTCAAGGCCATGTCGTGGTAGCGTTCAAGGTAGCTGAGGTTGTCGCGGGTGTTATCGCTTAACAACACCCCCACCGATTGCGCATGCTGCAGGGAGTCTACGCTACCGACGATAGGTAGCAAATGGCCTGCACGCAATTCATCAGCGATCGCTGCGTTATTGACGATCACAGTGCCCAGCATCAGCATCATTAAACCCAGCTGAATCAACGTCCTCATCGCGCATTTCCTTGAACAGCGTCTCGATGCAGGCGATTTTGCGCTTTTCCTGAAAAAACAGAACTTGCGTTGCATGATGGTGACTATTATCTGAACCGATAGTGCTCACATAAAACCTATAAGGACCACGCCATGAAGCCCCACCAGAAAACCTTCGACCGTATCCGCGAAGCCGTCTTGCCGGAGTTTCGCGAGCGGGTCGCCGATTACCTGGTCGAGTATGAACAGGTACTGCTGGATGAGGCGTCGGAAGCCGACCAGGTGCACGCCAGTGCCCAGCAATTGCGCGGTTACCTGCGTGGCTTGAACACCACGCGGGTGCTGGGCATGGCCGATTGGGAAGACCTGGACCGGCGCGTCATGCAAATGACGGCCAGCGCTACAGCGCAGGACGTTGCAGGTTGACCCACGCCTGCACGGACGGCCGGCGCCACTGGCGCTGCGCATAAGCCACCAACTCGGCAGGTACGCTGTCGCCGTTTAGAATCAGACGATTGAGCATCACCGCCAGGTCCACGTCAGCAATGCACCACTCACCGAACAAGTACGAAGGGTTGCCCGCCAGCAGCACCTGCGCCGCACTGATCAAGCGCCGGGCTGCCCCTTGGGCGTCGGCTGACAACGGCGGCATTTTCTGCCCATAAAACACCACCAGGGTCGAACGCTCCTGGCGAATCGGCAGCAAATCACTGCGCAACCACGCCTGCACCTGTCGTGCCCTCGCCCGCTGTTTGGGATCGGCCGGATACACGCTGGTCTCGGGGTAGGCCTGGTCCAGGTATTCGGTAATCGCGGAGGATTCCGACAAGGCAAAATCGCCTTCCAACAGGGTCGGCACGCGCTGGGTCACGGATAGCTGGGCAAAGTCGGCCGTCTGGTTCTGCGCGGTGTCCAGGTCCAGGGTGACCAGGTCGAAGGCCAGGCCTTTTTCCCGCAGGGTGACGAACACCGACATCGCGTACGGGCTGGTGTAGAGCGAATCAACGTAGAGGCGCAACGGGGGCTGGTTCATAACGGGCTCCTTGGGTGAAGCCCTACGCTACGAGATGCGCGCCAAGAAAGACAATGCGCGGTTTTTATGAGGGCATTCCTGGGTGGAATACCGGGTTAACCGGCAAACCCGCCTTGGTCCAGAAACGCGCGCTCTTCATCCGTGGTGACCCTGGCCAGCACCGCATTGCGATGGGGAAAGCGCCCGAAGCGCTCGATGATCTGCGCGTGCTCCTTGGCCCAGCGGTAAGTGTTGGCATCCAGTTGCTGGTTGAGGGCCAGGGAGCGTTGCTGGTCTTTTGGGTCTTCCGAGTGTTCGAACGGCAAATAACAGAACGCGCGCAATGCCGGCTCCACCTGCTGGTCGAGCCCGGCGTCCACCATGCGCTGGGCGTACAGGCGCGCCAGCGGGTCGGTGGCGAACATGTGCGCAGTGCCGCGAAAGGCGTTGCGTGGGTATTGGTCGAGCAGGATCAGCAAGGCCAAGGCGCCTTCGGCTGAATCCAGCCAGCTTTCCAGCTCGCGCCGGGCGGCTTGCAGGTGGGTGGCGTGGAAGGTGTCGCGGAAGGTGGCGTCGAACCCATCGTCCTTGGCGAACCAGCGCTTGGGGCCGGCGTGTTGCCAGAAGTCGATGACGGTTTGAGGGGTGCTCATGCTCAGGGGCTCCGGGTGTGAGTTCACTGAAGGTATCAGAAGCGAGATCAACGGAGGGCAACGCGTCGATTAATGTTATAGGATAACGCCAATTTTCCGCCCTGCCCTGTGATCCCGCCCATGACCGATGCCGTTCCCCTGCGCCAACGCCTGCTCTCCATCGACGCCCTGCGCGGCCTGGTGATCCTGTTCATGCTGCTCGACCACGTACGCGAGACCTTCCTGCTGCATCGCCAGGTCAGCGACCCGATGAGCATCGACAGTACCGAGCCCGCGTTGTTTATCAGCCGCACCCTCGCCCACCTGTGCGCGCCGGTGTTTGTGTTGCTCACGGGGTTATCCGCGTTTTTATACGGCCAGAAATACCAGGGCCGCCGCGATGTGTCGGCGTTCCTGTTCAAGCGCGGGTTGTTCCTGGTGGTGCTGGAGTTCACCCTGGTCAACTTCGCCTGGACCTTCCAGTTGCCGCCCAGCGTGATCTATCTGCAGGTGATCTGGGCGATTGGCATCAGCATGCTCGCCCTCGCCGCCCTGGTGTGGTTGCCGCGCCCGCTGTTGATCGTGCTGGCGCTGGTGATCATCGGCGGGCACAACCTGCTGGATGGCCTGCACTTCGACCCAGGCTCGGCGCTGCATATTCCGTGGACGATCCTGCATGAACGCAATTGGATTGACGTGTCCGACAGCCTGCGCCTGCGCACGACCTACCCGATACTGCCGTGGATCGGCGTGATTGCCCTGGGTTACGGCCTGGGACCGTGGTTTGCCAATGCCACGCTGCCTGCCGTGCGCCAGCGGTATTTGCTGCGCGGCGGTGTGAGTGCGTTGCTGGGGTTCGTGCTGTTGCGTGGGCTCAATGGCTACGGCGAGAAACCCTGGCAGGCGTATGACAGCGGCGTGCAGACGCTGATGAGCTTTTTCAATGTCACCAAGTACCCGCCTTCGCTGCTGTTCCTGGCGTTGACCCTGGGGATTGGGCTGTTGCTGTTGCTGGCGTTTGAACGCGCGGGGCATCGACGCTGGATCGGCGTGTTGGCGGTGTTTGGGTCCGTGCCGATGTTCTTTTACCTGCTGCACCTGTATGTGCTGAAAGTGCTGTATGTCGCCTGTGTCGCGCTGCTTGGCCTGAACCAGGGCAACTACTTCGGCTTCGACAGCATGGGCGCGGTGTGGCTGATGGCGCTGGTATTACCCCTGGCGCTCTACCCGCCGGTGCGCTGGTTCGCCGGGCTCAAGGCCCGCCGCCGCGACCTGGCGTGGCTCAAATACCTCTGACCTGAAACGGATCCAAATGTGGGAGCTCGCCCATACTCATCGTGGCATAGGTATCTACACAATTTTCAGAGACTGGCGAGTTCCCCTGTGGCGAGCGGGCTTGTCCCGCGTTGGGCCGCGTAGCGGCCCCAAAACAGCCGCTATGGAGTTTCTGATACACCGCATTCTGCTTTACTGGGGCTGCTGCGCAGCCCAACGCGGGACAAGCCCGCTCACCACAGGGAGATTTGTCAGAGGCTGAACAGTTGTGTAGATACCCATGGCTATCGGGGGCAAGCCCCCTCCCACATTTTTTACGATATCAAGCCAACTCAGCCCGTAGCTGGCGAGCTGCAGTGACCATATGAATCAACGCCGCCTCCGTCTCCGGCCACCCCCGCGTCTTCAACCCGCAATCCGGGTTCACCCACAGGCGCTGGGCAGGAATCCGCTTTGCAGCCTTGCGCAGAAGGTTGGCCATTTCCGAGGCATCCGGTACCCGTGGAGAGTGGATATCGTAGACGCCTGGGCCAATGTCATTGGGGTACGCGAAAGCTTCGAACGCGTCCAGCAGTTCCATGTCAGAGCGTGAGGTCTCGATGGTGATCACGTCGGCATCCATGGCCGCGATGGACTCGATCACATCGTTGAACTCGCTGTAGCACATGTGCGTATGGATCTGGGTTTCATCCCGCACGCCCGAGGCGCACAGGCGGAACACTTCGGTGGCCCAGTCCAGGTAGTGCTGCCAGTGCGCCTGGCGCAACGGCAAGCCTTCGCGGAACGCGGCTTCGTCGATCTGCACGATCTGGATGCCGGCGGCTTCCAGGTCGACCACTTCGTCGCGAATCGCCAGGGCCAGTTGGCGGGCCTGCACTTCGCGGCTCACGTCTTCGCGCGGGAACGACCACATCAGCATGGTCACAGGGCCGGTCAGCATGCCCTTCATCACCTTGCGGGTCAGGCCTTGGGCATAGCGGATCCACTCCACCGTCATCGCCTTCGGGCGGCTCAGGTCGCCGAAGATCACCGCCGGCTTAACGCAACGCGAACCGTAGCTCTGTACCCAGCCAAAGCGGGTGAACACGTAGCCGTCCAACTGCTCGGCGAAGTACTCGACCATGTCGTTACGCTCGGCTTCACCGTGCACCAGCACGTCCAGGCCGAGGTTTTCCTGCACCTCGACGGCGTGACGAATCTCGCTGTGCATGGCTTCGACGTATTCGGCTTCGCTCAACTTTCCAGCCTTGTACGACTGGCGCGCGAGGCGGATCGACGCGGTCTGCGGGAACGAACCGATGGTGGTGGTCGGGAACAGCGGCAGGTTAAGGCCCGCACGTTGTTTCTCGATGCGCTGGGTAAACGGCGACTGGCGCTGGCTGTCCTGGCGGGTAATCGCCGCCGCACGCGCCTGTACCGCAGGCTTGTGGATACGCGGCGAGGCAGCGCGGGCAGCCTGCACGGCGCGGCTTTCGGCCAGGGCAGCTAGGACGTTGGGCGCTTCAGGCTGGTTGACGGCTTGCGCCAGCACCGCCACTTCGGCGCACTTCTGCACAGCGAACGCCAGCCAGCTTTTCAGCTCCGCATCCAACTGGTCTTCACGGCCCAGGTCCACCGGGCTGTGCAGCAGCGAGCAGGATGGCGCCACCCACAGGCGATCACCGAGTTTTTCATGGGCGTGCTGCAAGGTGGCCAGGGCGTTTTCCAGGTCGCAACGCCAGACGTTACGGCCGTTGACCACGCCCAGGGACAGCACTTTATAAGCCGGCAGGCGGTCGAGGATGGTCGGATACTGCTCCGGCGCGCGCACCAGGTCGATGTGCAGGCCATCCACCGGCAGGTTCGCGGCAAGGCCGAGGTTCTCTTCCAGGCCGCCGAAGTAGGTCGCCACCAGCTTTTTCAGCGGGTCACGCTGGATCAGGTTGTAGGCACGCTCGAACGCGTTCTTCCATTCCTGCGGCAGGTCGAGGACCAGGATCGGCTCGTCGATCTGCACCCATTCCACGCCGAGGTCGGCCAGGCGCTGGAAGATCTGGCCGTACAACGGCAGCAGGCGCTCAAGCAGGTCGAGCTTGTCGAAGTCACCGCCCTTGGCCTTGCCCAGCCACAGGTAGGTCAGCGGGCCGATCACCACCGGCTTGACGGTGTGACCCAGGTCGAGGGCTTCCTTAACTTCTTCGAACAACTGCTCCCACCCCAGGTGGAATTGCTGGTCGGCACTGAATTCAGGCACCAGGTAGTGGTAGTTGGTATCGAACCACTTGGTCATTTCCTGGGCATGGGCACCGCCGCAGCAGCTGTCGCTGACGCCACGGGCCATGCCGAACAGGGTGTCGAGGGTGGCCTGGCCATCGGCCGGACGAAAACGCTCGGGGATCACACCGAACATCAGCGAGTGGGTCAGCACCTGGTCGTACCAGGCAAAATCACCGGCGGGCAGCAACTCGATACCGGCCTGCTTTTGCAGGTCCCAATGGGCCTTGCGCAGTTCGCGGCCGACGGCACGCAAGCCAGCTTCGTCCAACTCGCCCCTCCAGAACGCTTCCTGCGCTTTTTTCAGTTCACGATCGCGTCCAATGCGCGGAAATCCGAGGGAATGAGCGACTGCCATGACTTACAACTCCACTGTAGGTATTCAATGGCAGCCATTGTCGGCACACGAGCATAGTGAGACAAACTCATTTTATTCCAGATGATCACAAGATCTGCTCATGTTACCAGCAGTGAATAGATCAACCCATTGCTGGTCGCGTCTCCTCTATTACGCATACCATGGCCCCAAACAACCATTCAAATGAGCACCCATGATCAAAGCCAGCCTGCGTAGTCACCTCACCCTGTGGTTTGCCGGGTTGTCGCTGCTCATTTTGTTGAGCGTGGGTTTCTATGTGGGGCATATCGCCACCGAGCAGATGAAACAGGCCAGTGCCAATACGCTGTTGAGCACTGCGCGCTCGACGGCGGCGCTGCTGGCCGTGCAATTGCGCGAACGGCAGTTGGAAGTGTCCTTGCTCAGCAAGGCCCCGCTGTTTCGCCGTGGCGACCTGGATGCGCCGGACATCCTGGCCTTGATGGAACTGCGCACCCAATCGCGCGCCGAGTACGCGTGGATGGGGGTTGCCGACGCCGACGGGCGTGTGCGCCAGGCGGTCAATGGGCTGCTGGTCAACCAATCGGTGCAGCAACGCCCCTGGTTCCAGGCCGGCCTGCGCGGCGAGTACACCGGCGATCCCCACGAGGCGGTGTTGCTGGCCAAACTGCTGCCAGGCGCGGCGAATGGCGAGCCGCTGCGCTTTATCGACTTTGCCGCGCCGATTCACAATGCCCGTGGCGAGACGATCGGCGTGCTGGGCGCCCATGCCCACTGGCGCTGGGTGACGCAGATCGTCGCGTCCGCCGTGACGCAAAAAGACGCCCTCCCCGATATCGAGGCCTTGATTGTCGACTTCGATGGCAAGGTGCTTTACCCCGAAGCCCTCGCCGGTGAGCAAATGCCTAAAGACAAGCTGGTCACGCCAACCGGCTGGTTCACCGACAACGGCTACGTCACCGCCTCGGTCGCCGTCCCCAGCCCGTCCAACGCGCGGGTGAGCTGGTACATCATGGTGCGCCAGCCGTTGGACGTAGCCCTGCAACCGGCGCGCAGCCTGCTGTACAAATTACTGGTGCTCGGCCTGCTCGCAGCGATCATCTTTATCGTGGCCGCGTATTACCTCGCCTCCTCCCTCAGCCGTCCCATCGAACGCCTGGCCAAGTCCGCCAAACAGGTGCAGGACCATCAGCCCGGCGCGGTCTTTCCCCAGGAACACCCGGTGCTGGAGATTGCCCAACTGGGGCAATCGCTCACCGGCATGACGCAATCGCTGCTTGCCAAGGAACGTGAACTGCAAGACGCCAACGCCTCCCTGGAAGCCACCGTGGCGCAACGCACCGCCGACCTCACCCAGGCCAACGCCGACCTGCTCAAGCTGGCCACCCACGACGCCCTCACCGGGGTGTTCAACCGGCGCCGCTTCGACGAAAAACTCGCCGAGAACAGCCTGCTGTTCCAACGTACCGGTCGCACCTTCGCCCTGCTGCTGATCGACGCCGACTATTTCAAGCGCGTCAACGACACCTACGGGCATGCCATCGGTGACGATGTGCTGTGCCAACTGGCAGCCCTGATAGAAAACACCACGCGCGCCACCGACTTCGTTGCCCGTTATGGCGGAGAAGAATTCGCCGTGCTGCTGCCGGAAGTCGAAGCGCCGGACAGCCCTGACGTGGTTGCCGAAAAGATCCGTGTGGCCGTGGCGGCCGCGAAGTTCCCGATCGTGGGCAAGGTCACGGTGAGTATCGGCGTGGGCGTGGCAGAGCCATCTGACCGCGACTCCCTGGCATTGCTCAAGCGCGCGGACATGCGCTTGTATGAGGCCAAGGGCGCGGGCAGGAACCGGGTGGCGTGAGCACGCCCCCCCTGTAGGAGCGAGCTTGCTCGCGAAGAACCCAAGGACACCGCTGGCATTCTGAACAGGCGCGTTATCGTTGACGTTTTTCGCGAGCAAGCTCGCTCCTACAAAGATGAGGGGCTCAGCGGTACTACATCAACGGAATCGAATAACTCACAAACACCCGATTCTGGTCCTGATCCCGCGCCACTTCACTGCGTGACACGCCGTTCCGCCAGCCGAACCCGACGTTCTTGAATGTGCCGCTCTGCACCACGTAATCCAACGAGATATCCCGCTCCCACTCGCTGGCGTCGTTGCCGCTGGTGGTGAGGATGTGGTCGCCCTTGAGGTACATCACCGAAGCCTTCAGGCCTGGGACGCCCAGCGACGCGAAGTCGTAGGCGTACTGGGCGAACGCGGTGCGTTCGCCGGCCTGGATGAAGGTCTGTACGGTACGGTCGGTGTAGAGGTACAGGCTGGCACCGCCCTCGCCTTTGTTCACCAGGCCGCCCTGGTTGAGTTGGGCGAAGTTGCTGTCGTCCGAGACTTGCTGGTAACCGGCAGTGATCGCGTGCGGGCCGAGGGAGTAGATGAGCGCGGCGCTCCAGGTGTTGTTGTCGATTTCACCGTTGCCGTTCTTGGTATAGCCGCCCAGCTTGTAGCCTTCGGCACGGCCGGCGGCGCTGCTGTTTTTGCCGTCGGAGCTGGTCTTGAAGTAGCGCAGGTCGGTTTTCAATGAGCCGTATTCGCCCAACGGCAATACGTGGATCAACCCGGCGAAGTGTTGTTGGTAATAGTCTTCGAGGTTGGCGTAGTAGTACTGGACCATCAGGTCCTTGGTCAGTTGGTAGTCCGCACCGGCGTAGGTGAATTTATTGCTTTCCTGGGTAGCGCCCGCCGCTGCCAGGCCACTGCGGTCGCTGGAGCCGCGACCGGTGGTGTGCTCAAGCTGGCCGCCGACCAGGGTCAGGTTGTCGATGTCCTTGCTGGTGACCTGCCCGCCTTCGAACGACTGCGGCAACAGGCGGCCGTCGTTGCTCACCAGGATCGGCAGGTTCGGGCGCAGGTAGCCGTAGCGCGCTTCGGTCTTGGCAAACCGCGCCTTGGCGGTGGCGCCGCCACGGGCCCAGTTATCCGTGGCCTTGCCGTCTTCGGTGGGGATCATCGAGCTGCCGACATGACGCGCGGCGCTGCTGTCGAGGGTCACGCCGAGCATGCCGATGGCGTCCAGGCCAAAGCCGACGGTGCCGTCGGTAAAGCCCGACTGGTAGTTGAGGATAAAGGCCTGGCCCCACTCTTCGGTCTTCGACGGTGCCGCCGTGCCGTCGCGGTTGTCGTTATTGAAGTAAAAGTTACGCATGCTCAAGTTGGCCTTGCTGTCGCTCAAAAAGTCAGCGGACGCCAAGGGGCTCAGGGCAATGCCCAGGCCGCCGGTCAATACACTTAATACATTCAACGTGGCTTTCATCAGGACGAACTCCGGCGCGGAATCCAGGTTCCGAGCGCAAAAAATGGGCAGCAGGATGCCGTCGGCCAAACGTGACGTTGGCCGGGGCGTTAACGGTTATTCAGTTGCTTAGTTGTTAGCGAGTTGAGTGAAGTGAAACCTCCGTAAACCTCAGTCAATCAATCCATGAGCGTCATAAAACGGGTACGGCCCCGGGTAATCCCCGAACACGCCGTTGTGGCTGATCAGGCCCTGTTGCGCATCCCAGCGATGCAACAGATACCCCGCCGGTTCCAGGTTGAAATGCGCGGGCGCGGCGTCCTGCAGGTCCAGCACAATCTGATGGGAAGTACCGGGGCACACACAACTCAGGCTGCCGCCAAAGCGTCGTTGCATCGGTCGGTGCAGGTGCCCGCACAGCAGGCGTTCCACTTGCGAGTGGCGAGACACAACCGCTTCCAGCGCCGCAGCGTTGATAAAGGGTTCGCGGTCCATATGGCCGATGCCGCTGATAAACGGTGGATGGTGCAGGATCAGCAACGTCGGCGCGTCCGGGCGTCGTGCCAGTTGCGCGTCCAACCAGTGCAATTGGCTGTCCAGCAGCTGGCCGCCGTGCCCACCCGGGATAGTCGAGTCCAGGCCGATCAAACGCAGCGGATGCTCGTCCACCACCCAGTCCAACGGCCCCTCTGCCGACAAAGGCAAGTAGGCGTGATCACGGAATGCCTCGAGCAACGGCCCGCGTGTGTCGTGGTTGCCGGGCACCAGGTAGCACGGCATGTGCAGGCGCGCGAGTTCGGGGTGCAGCACGGCGTATTCATCGGCGCGGCCGAAGTCCACCAGGTCACCGCTGATCACCACAATATCGGGCCGTGGGTGGCTGGCGTTCAAATGGTCGACGGCACGGCGCAGCGCGCCCAGGGTATCCACCACCCCATACGTCAGGCGCTGGCCGGCTTTAAGGTGCAGGTCGCTGATTTGCGCAACAAGAAACGGACGATTCACAAGCAAACTCTCACGCATTCAGGGTGAACAACATGTGCGGCGCAATCGCCAGGGCAATCGGCGCGCCGACGGCGTACAGGTGGTTGTCGCTGCTGTCCACCAGCAGCGGTTGCGGGCCGCCCACGTCCACCAGCAGGCGGCTTTGGGCGCCCTGGAAAAACTGCGCCACTAGATGGCCGTGCAAGTGCCCTTCGCTCTCCATCACCCGCAGGTGTTCGGGGCGGCAGTACACCGTGTTGGGCACGTCGGCGGCCTGCCACGGCAACTCGCCGCCGCAGACTTCCAGGCCATGGGTTGTTCGCGAGGTGACGGCAAAGGCATTGAGGTTGCCGACAAAACCGGCGACGAACGCATTCGCCGGCGTTTGGTAGATCTCCCGTGGGCTGGCCAGTTGCGCGACGCGGCCGTGCTCCATCACCAGGATACGATCGCCCAGGGCCATGGCTTCGCCCTGGTCGTGGGTGACAAATACCGAGGTGATACCGAGGCCGCGCAGCAGTTCATTCAGCTCGCTGCGCAGGCGCTCGCGCAATTGCGCATCCAGGGCCGCCAGCGGTTCATCCAGCAACAGCACTTTAGGGCGCGGCGCCAGGGCACGGGCCAGGGCCACCCGTTGACGTTGACCACCGGACAATTCGTGGATGCTGCGCTTGCCATGCTGTTGCAGGCCCACCAGTTCCAGCAGTTCCTCGCAGCGCTTGTTGCGCTCCAGAGCTGCCATGCCGCGAATCTTCAAGCCGTAGACGATATTGCCGGCCACATCGAGGTTGGGAAACAGCGCGTAGTTCTGGAACACCATGCCCACGTCGCGGCGCTCGATGGGCAGGCGGGTGACGTCGTCGCTGCCGAAAAAAACCTGGCCCACATCCGGGCGTTCCAGGCCGGCAATCAGGCGCAAGGTGGTGGTCTTGCCGCAGCCGGACGGGCCGAGGATCGCCAGGGTTTCACCGCCTTCGACGGTCAGGTTCAGGTCATGCACAGCCACGGTGCCGTCGGCGAATGCCTTGCGACAGCCTTGCAGGCGGATAGTGATAGCGGTCATCGACGCTCTCCACGGGACAAACGAGCGCTGATGGCCTGTAACGCAATCAGCAGCGGCACGATCATCAGCAAAAAGATAAGGGTGTAGGCGCTGGCGATTTCCAGGCGCGCCGAGGCGTAGCTGTCGGCCAGGCCCACGGGCAATGTCTTGGTCATCGGCGTGTGGAGCATCCAGGTCAGGTTGAATTCGCCCAACGACAAGGTCACCACCATCAGCACGCCGGCCAGAATCCCCGCCCGGCAGTTGGGCACCACCACGCTGAAAAAGCGCTTGACCGGCCCGGCGCCCAGGCTGGCCGCCGCCTCTTCCAGCACTGGCAGTTGCTGGCGTTGCATCACCGCCATCACCGGACGTACCAGGAACGGCAAGGTGAACAACACATGGCCGACCAGGATGAACAACCAGCTGCTGCGAAACGTGCCGAACTGGCCATAGGTGAGCAGCAACGCCAGCGCACTGGCCAGCCCCGGCATCGCCACCGGCAGCACCATCAGTTCTTCGAAGGCACGGCTGAAGCGGTTGTTCATGCGCACCAGCGCATAGGCCGCCGGCACGCCGATCACGCAGACACACACCGCGCACGCCAGGGCCAATTGCAAGGACAGCCATACGGTGGGCGAATAGGCCTGCCACACCTGGACCAACCAGTCGAAGGTCAGGCCGCTGGACAGGCCGACGAAGAAATTGCGCGTCAACCCGGCCAGCAACGACATCAGCACCGGCACCAACATGAACGCGCACACCAGCAAGGTGAACAGCAGTTGCATCACAAACAGCGATGAGCGTTTCACAAGACCGTCCCCGCATTTTTCACCAGGCGTCGCGTGAGCAACAGCACCGCCCAGGTCACCGCGCCGAGCACCACCGACAACGCGGCGGCGACGGCAAAGTTGGCGTAGTTGGTGAACACGTTGTAGATCGCCACCGGGGTCACATTCAGGCGCGTGCCCAAGGTGAACGCGGTGCCGAAGGCGCCCATGGACGTGGCGAAGCAGATCGCGCCGCAGGACGCCAACGCCGGCGCCAGGCCCGGCACGATCACGTCGCAGACCACCCGCCAGTGCCCTGCTCCCAGCGAGTGCGCGGCTTCTTCCAGGCTGCGGTCGAGGCTTTCGCACGCGGCCATCACCGTGAGGATCACCCGGGGAATCGAGAAGTACAGGTAGCCGACAAACAGCCCGGCCAGCGAGTAGGCAAAGATCCAGCGCTCACCGGCCAATTGCAGGCCCAGGGAGGCCAGCAGCCCCTGGCGCCCGGCCAACAGGATCACCAGGAAGCCCACCACCACCCCGGGAAACGCCAGGGGAAACGTGAGCAACGCCACCAACACCGAGCGCCCGAAAAACTGCTGGCGCGCGAGGAACACGCCGCTGATGCCACCGATCAACAACGCGGTGAACGTCACCACGATAGCCAGCACGCAGGTCTGCGCCAGGCTGCCCAGGTACTGCGCGCTGCTGAGCACCTGCCAATAGCCGCTGCCGTGGCTGTCGCGGCTGTCGGCGCCGAGCACCATCAAGTGCGCCAGCGGCAGCAGCCAGAACGCGAACAGCACTGCAAAGGCTGGGGCCAGCGCCCAGGCTGCCTGTTTTGCCGATGCAGCCACTTACTTGACCTCGTTCAGGTAACGGGCGGCGAAGGCTTCCTGCACAGCCGCCATTTTCTGATAGTCCACCACACCGGCGCGGGCGTAATCGCTGTCGGGCAGGAACTGCGCGGCGACGTCGGCCGGCATGGTCACCGGGCGTACCGGGCGCAAGTACGCCTTGGCCCAGAGTGCCTGGCCTTGGTCCGAGAGTACGAAGTCCAGCACCTTCTCGCCATTGCCGCGGTGCGGCGCGTTGGCCACCAGGCTCATCACATAGGGCACGCTGATGCTGCCTTCCTTGGGGATCACGAAGGCGACGTTGGCGTTGTCTTTGTAGCGGGCGCGGTAGGCGTTGAAATCGTAGTCCACCAGGATCGGCAACTCGCCGGACAGCACCCGCGCATAAGCGGTCTGCTTGGGCACGATGGGGGCGTTTTTCGCCAGCTTCTGGAAGTAGTCGATGGCCGGGGCGAAGTTGTCCAGGTCGCCGCCCATTGCGCGGTTGATCGCCACGGCAGAGACGTAGCCGACGAAGGCGCTGGACGGGTCCAGGTAGCCGACCATGCCTTTGTATTGCGGCTTGAGCAGGTCGGCCCAGCTTTGCGGCACCGGCAGGCCGCCCAATGCATCGACGTTGACCATGATGCCCAGGGTGCCGGAGTGGATCGCAAACCACTGGCCGGCGGGGTCTTTCAACCCGGCGGGGATCTGTTCCCAGCCCTTGGGCTTGTAACCCTCGACCACGCCGGCCTTTTGCGCCTGCAAGCCGAAGGTCACGCCGTAGTAGACCACGTCGGCGACGGGCGCGGCCTTTTCGGCCACCAGTTGCGCCAGGGACTGGCCGGAGTTCTTGTTGTCCAGCGGCACCTGCACCCCCGTGTCGGCAGCGATGGCCTTGAGCTGGGTGCCCCAGTCGGCCCAGTCCGGCGGGCAGTTGTAGCAAATAGCCGTTTCGGCGGCCTGGGCCAGGCTGGCCACGCCGCAGAGCAGCACGGCGGCTAGGGTTTTACTGAATGCGCGCATCAAGGGACTCCTCAAAGGGTTGGGTACTTTCGCCCGGCCGGATATGGCAAGGCAGGCAATGGGAAATGGGATCGTTGCCGGCGATCTGCGCCAGCAGTTGGTCAATCACCGTGCTGGCCAGCAGCGCGATGGGCTGCACCACGCTGCACAGGGTCGGGTGCATCTGGGTGCCGAGGGCGATGCCGTCAAAGCCCATCACCGACAGTTGCCCGGGCACATTCCAGGCGTTGCGGCGCAGCTCGGCGATCAGGCTGATCGCGAGGAAATCGTTGGAACACACCAGAGCGCTGGGGGCGTCGGGGCCGTTGAGGTACGGCTGGATGGCAGCGAATTCGGCCTGGGTATGGGCGGGCATTTCGATCACCGCGCGGCTTTTGAGACCGTATGCCTTCATCGCGTCGCAGTAACCGGCATAGCGCAGGCGTGCGCGGTCGGACTGCAAGGCGGGGCCGGCGACCATGCTGATGCGTCGATGACCGGCCTCCAGCAGGTAGCGCGTGGCCAAGGCCATGCCGGCGCGGTTGTCCACCGACACGGCGCTGTAGTTGGGGTTGCTCGGTTGGTGATAGGCCAGCACGAACGGCGTTCGTTCGGTATTCAGGCTGCTGAGCACGCTGTTGCTTTCGGCATCGGTGACCGTCAGCACCAGGCCATCGACGCGCTGGCGCAGCAGTTCCTCCACCACGATGCACTCGCGCTCGCTGCTGTAGTCGGTGGTCGCCAGCACCAGGCTGTAGCCACGCAAGCGTGCGGCACGCTCCATGGCCTGGAACTGTTCGGCGAATACCGGGTTGAGCAGGTTGGGCACCACCACGCCGATCAACTGGGTGGTTTGCAGGCGCAATTGGCGGCCGAGCAGGTTGGGCCGAAAGCCCAACTCACGGGCGGCGGCGAACACCTGCTCACGGGTCGCCGGGCGCACCTGGTCGGGGGAGGCAAAAGTGCGGGCGGCGGTCGCACGGGAAACGCCGGCCAGTCGCGCGACGTCTTTCAAATCAGTCATGGTCACTCGCTTGAGATCGATCTCATTGGCGAGGACAGTAACGGCGGAATGTGGCAGGAAGGTGGTGGGCAGATGACGGTTTGATGGCAGTGCAGCAGAGATACCTGGGGCCAAATGTGGGAGGGGGCTCGCCCCCGATAGCAGAGGGTCAATAAAGAATAGGCTGGCTGACACACCGCTATCGGGGGCAAGCCCCCTCCCACATTAGAGCGGTGTAAATGCATAGATAGTCATACTCAGTGGTTAGGATCGTAAAGCTGGCGCAGCAAAATCCGCCCACTAACCTTTCGATTCGATCCAAGTGCGGGCACAATGCGTGTCCTTTTTTGGCAGGCACCGCCGCAGGCTCTCAAAAATGATCAAAACGCCGTACTACCTCATCGATAAACAGAAGCTTCTGGTCAACATGCAGAAGATTGCTTACGTGCGCGAGCAGTCCGGCGCCAAGGCCCTGCTGGCGCTCAAGTGCTTTGCCACCTGGTCGGTGTTCGACCTGATGCAGGAATACATGGACGGCACCACCTCGTCGTCGCTGTACGAGTTGAAGCTCGGTCGCCAGAAGTTCGAAGGCGAGGCGCACGCCTACAGCGTGGCCTGGGCCGACGATGAAATCGAAGAGATGCTCGATAACTGCGACAAGATCATCTTCAACTCCATCAGCCAGCTGCAGCGTTTTGCCGAACGCAGCGCAGGCAAGACCCGCGGCCTGCGCGTCAACCCGCAGGTGAGCAGCTCCGACTACCTGCTGGCCGATCCGGCGCGTCCGTTCAGCCGCCTGGGCGAATGGGACCCGGTGAAGATCGAAGGCGTGATCGAACAGATCTCCGGCTTCATGTTCCACAACAACTGCGAGAACGGCGATTTCAATCTGTTCGACCAGATGCTCAATACCATCGAAGAACGCTTCGGCGCGCTGCTGCACAAGGTCAACTGGGTCAGCCTCGGCGGCGGCATCCACTTCACCGGTGAAGGCTATGCCATCGACGCCTTCTGCCAGCGCCTCAAGGCGTTCTCGCAGAAGTACGACGTGCAGGTCTACCTGGAACCCGGCGAAGCGGCGATCACCAACAGCGCGTCCCTGGAAGTCACCGTGCTCGACACCCTCTACAACGGCAAAAATCTCGCCGTCGTCGACAGCTCCATCGAAGCCCACCTGCTGGACCTGCTGATCTATCGCCTCAACGCCAAGCTGGCGCCGAGCGAGGGCGAACACACCTACATGGTGTGCGGCAAATCCTGCCTGGCCGGGGACATCTTCGGCGAGTATCAATTTGATCGTCCGCTGGCCATCGGCGATCGGCTGTCGTTCATCGACACCGCGGGCTACACCATGGTCAAGAAAAATTGGTTCAACGGCCTGAAAATGCCGTCCATCGTAGTGAAACAACTCGACGGTACAGTCGAAGTGGTTCGTGAATTTGGTTACGACGACTACCTGTCCAGCCTTTCGTAAGCTGGCGGATAAAGGAGAGATAAAGCAATTGAAAAAGAACGTTCTTATCATTGGTGCAGGAGGTGTCGCCAAGGTGGTGGCCCACAAGTGTGCGCAGCACAACGACGAACTCGGTCGTATTGCTATTGCGTCGCGCAACATCTCCAAATGCCAGGCCATCATCGACAGCGTCAAGGCCAAGGGTAGTCTCAAAGTACCCGCCGACATCCAAGCCTTCGCGCTGAACGCCCTGGACGTGGAAGCGACCAAGGCCCTGATCCGCGAGACACAATCGCAGATCGTCATCAACGTCGGCTCCGCCTTCCTCAACATGTCGGTACTGCGTGCCTGCATCGATACCGGCGTGGCTTACCTCGACACCGCCATCCACGAAGAGCCGGGCAAGATCTGCGAGACCCCGCCGTGGTACGGCAACTACGAATGGAACCACCTGGAAGAGTGCAAACAGAAGAACATCACCGCCATCCTTGGCGTGGGCTTCGACCCGGGTGTCGTCAACGCGTATGCCGCGCTGGCGCAGCAACAGCATTTCGACCGCATTGATTCGATCGACATCCTCGACGTCAATGCCGGCTCCCATGGCAAATACTTCGCCACCAATTTCGATCCGGAAATCAACTTCCGCGAATTCACCGGGCAGGTGTGGAGCTGGCAGAACAGCCAGTGGACCAGCAACACCATGTTCGAAGTCAAACGCACCGACGACCTGCCGGTCGTGGGTTCGCAGAACCTCTACCTCACCGGCCACGATGAAGTGCACTCGCTGTCGAAAAACCTCGACGTGCCCAACGTGCGTTTCTGGATGAGCTTCGGCGAACACTACATCAACGTGTTCACCGTGCTGAAAAACCTCGGCCTGCTCTCCGAGAAGCCGGTCACCACCGCCGAAGGCCTGGAAGTGGTGCCGTTGAAAGTGGTCAAGGCCGTGCTGCCTGACCCGTCTTCCCTGGCCCCGGGCTACACCGGCAAGACCTGCATCGGCGACCTGGTCAAAGGCACCAAGGATGGCCAGCCGCGTGAGATGTTCATCTACAACGTGGCGGATCACGAAGAAGCCTTCGCCGAGACCGACAGCCAGGGCATCTCCTACACCGCAGGCGTTCCACCGGTAGCCGCCGCGCTGCTGGTCGCCCGGGGCGAGTGGGATGTGAAACACATGGCCAACGTCGAGGAACTGCCGGCTGAGCCGTTCCTCAAGGCGCTGGACGTAATGGGCCTGCCGACTCGCATCAAGGACGAGAACGGTGATCGGGCCTGGGATGCAATGGCCTGACAGGCCATAGCGAACCGAACAGAATGTGGGAGGGGCCGGCCCCCTCCCACATTCGCATCTGCATTGCCGGTTATTCCAGGTTCCGCGCCGAGTTGCTCAATGCCCTGGAGCACTGCAACAGCGCCGGCGCCAGCTGCTTCTCCGCATCCGCCCTGCTCCACCGACTGGTCGGCGCCACCACATGCACCGCCGCCACCGGCCGGCCATTGGCGCCCAGCACCGGCGCGCCGATGGTCATGTCGCCGAGGAACAGCTCCTGGGCATTCACCGCATAACCCTGCTCGCGCACCTGCTGCAACGATTCCAGAATGCCCGCCACGTCCGTCAACGTCTGGCTGGTGTGTGCCACCCGCTGGCTGTGCTCGATCAGCGCCAACGCCTCCTCCTGCGGCAATGCACTCAGATACGCCCTCCCCGACGCCGTACAGTACATCGGCACCCGCGAGCCGATCGGCATATGCACCGGTACAAAACCCGCGCTGACAAAGCGCGCGATATAGGTCATGTCGTAGCCCGCCGGCTCGGTCAGGCACGAGGTCTCGCCTGTGAGCCTGGTCAGTTCCGACAGAAACGGGTTGGCCACCTCGATCAATGAATGTGCATCCAGGTAGCTGAACCCCAACTCCAGCACCCGGGGGGTGAGTTGGTAATGCCGTGTGCGGGAGTGTTTCCGAAGGTAACCCAGGCTTTCAAGGGTAAACACCATGCGCTGGGCCGAGCTTTTGGTCATGCCAGCGGCCTCGGCCACCTCTGCAAGGCTCATGCTGCGGCGCTGGGCGCTGAATGCCTTGAGCACCGACAGGCCTTTTTCCAGGGATTGGTTGTGCAGACTGTTGCGTTCTTCGGACATGGCGGACTCGCGGTCAGGTGGATCAGGCGTGGCGATATTACTACCCCAAATCACAAAAATAGACCATTAAATATCGCATATCGATACGAATGGTTCATTTTGTCGACTTTATATAGCGCAATTCGATTTATTTGAATCGAAATGGCACAGAGCTTGCGATTTCATCGACAACCGCTCGCGGTACTGACTTTCCGTTTTCCTTCTGGAGTAGCCCGATGAACAGTCTTTCGCCCTTGTTTCGCCGCCTTGCCTTCGGTGTGTGCGCCACACTCTGCGTCAGCGCCGCGCACGCAGAAAGTGCGTCCACGTACAAAGTCGGTGCAACCGCCAGTGGGTCGCCGTTCACCTTCCTCGATATCAAGACCAACAGCATCCAGGGCGTGATGGTCGACGTCGCCGAGGCCGTGGGCAAGGCCGGCGGCTTCACCAGCCAGATCGAACAGACCAACTTCGCTGCGCTGATCCCCTCCCTCACCTCCGGCAAGCTCGACTTCATTTCCGCCGGCATGCTCAAGACCGAAGAGCGCACCAAGGTCGTCGACTTCAGCGCCCCGGTGTACGCCTACGGTGAGGGCCTGATCATCAATGCCGACGACAGCGCCGCCTACCCCGACCTCACGCCGCTCAAGGATCAGGTGGTCGGCGTACAGGCCGGCACGGTGTTCTACGACCAACTGAACAAGCTGGGGATCTTCAAGGAGATTCGCACCTACGACTCCATCGGCGAGATGGTCCGCGACCTGTCCCTGGGGCGCATCAAGGCGGCGGTCGGCGACCAGCCGGTGGTGGCCTACCAGATTCGCCAGAAGCTGTTCAAAGGCGTGAAGCTCGCCCCCGACTACCAGCCCACCAACGTCGGCGAAGTCTGCCTGGTGGTACGCAAAGGCGATGCGCAAACCCTCGGGCGCCTGAACACCGCCATCGCCGGCATCAAGGCCGACGGTACCCTGGACAGCATCCTCAAGAAGTGGGGACTTGATACCCAGGTGCGCCCATGAACCCGGCCGAGTTCCTGCAAAACGCCCGGGACTTCCTGCCGATTCTGCTGCAGGGCGCCTGGGTGACGATCCAGATCACCGTGCTGTCGTTCCTGCTCAGCAGTGCAATCGGCCTGGTGCTGGCGCTGCTCAAGCTGTCGCCGATTCGCACGCTGTCGTGGGTGGCCAGCACCATCATCAACGTGATCCGTGGCCTGCCGATCATCGTGCAGCTGTTCTACATCTACTTCGTGCTACCGGACATGGGCGTGCACCTCACGGCGTTCTACGCCGGGGTGATCGGCATGGGCATCGCCTACTCGGCATACCAGGCCGAGAACTTCCGCACCGGCATCATTGCCGTGGAACAGGGCCAGCGTGAAGCCGCCGAAGCCCTGGGCATGCGCTCGGCGCTGATGATGCGCCGGGTGATCCTGCCCCAGGCATTTCGCATCGCCCTGCCGCCCTACGGCAACACCCTGGTGATGATGCTCAAGGATTCGTCCCTGGTGTCCACCATCACCGTCGCCGAGATGACCCGCCAAGGCCAACTGATCGCCTCGTCGACCTTCCAGAACATGACCGTCTACACCCTGGTCGCCCTGCTCTACCTGCTGATGAGCCTGCCGCTGGTGTATGGCCTGCGTCGTATGGAGCAGCACCTGGGGCGGAGGAAAAAAGCATGATCGAGATTCGTCAGTTGCAAAAACATTACGGCAGCCACCGCGTCCTGCACGGCGTTGACCTCGACGTGGCCAAGGGCGAAGTGGTGTGCCTGATCGGCCCCTCGGGCTCGGGCAAATCCACCCTGCTGCGCTGCATCAACGCGCTGGAAGCCTACGATGGCGGCCACATCAACGTGTTCGGCGAAACCGTGCAACGCGGCAGCAAAACCGTGCACGCGCTGCGCAGCCGCATGGGCATGGTGTTTCAGCGCTTCAACCTGTTCCCCCACCGCACCGTGCTGGAAAACGTGATGGAAGGTCCGGTGTATGTCAAAGGCGAACCGCTCAAGCAGGCCCGCGAAGAGGCCCTGGTGTTGCTGGACAAGGTGGGCCTGAGCGCCAAGGCCGACGCCTACCCCGAACAGCTCTCCGGCGGCCAGCAGCAACGCGTGGCCATCGCCCGCGCCCTGGCGATGAAACCTGAAGCCATGCTGTTCGACGAACCCACCTCGGCCCTCGACCCGGAACTGGTGGGCGATGTCCTGGCGGTAATGCGCACCCTGGCCGACGAAGGCATGACCATGATCGTGGTCACCCACGAAATGGGCTTTGCCCGCGAAGTGGCCGACCGCGTGTGCTTCCTGCATGGCGGCTACATCGTCGAGAGCGGCCCGGCCGAGCAGGTGCTGGGCGATCCACAGCATGCACGTACCCAGGACTTCCTGCGGCGCGTGCTGCACCCCACCGGCAACACGCGGAGCCTGTCATGAAATCATTGTGGTCGGCGACGGCGCCCTCCGTGGTGCCGACGCCTGCGCTGGGTGAGTCGGTGAAAGTGGATGTGGCGATTGTCGGCGCGGGGTATACCGGCCTGTCGACAGCCCTGCATCTGGCCGAGCGTGGGGTCAGCGTGTGCGTGCTGGAAGCCAATGAGCCCGGCTGGGGCGCATCGGGACGCAATGGCGGGCAGGTCAACCCGACGCTCAAGTACGACCCGGAGCAACTGGTGCAGATGTACGGGCCGGAGCAGGCCGAGCCGTTGATCTCGACAGTGTCGAACTCGGCGGACCTGGTGTTCACGTTGATCGACAGGCACGGCATTGATTGCGCGCCGGTGCGCAAAGGCTGGATGCAGGTGTCGTACACGCAAAAGGGCGTGGCCGGCCTGCATGCGCGAGCCGAGCAATGGGCGCGGCGCGGCGTGCCGGTGCAGCGCCTGGATGCGGCGGCGGTGGCATCGCGCATGGGCAGCGAGGCATTCGCCGGCGGCTGGCTGGATGGCCGCGCCGGGGCGATTCAGCCGCTGGCGTATGCCCGTGGGCTGGTCGGCGCGGCGTTGGCGGCGGGTGTTCGCATTCATGGTCACAGTGCAGTGACAGGGTTACAGCGCCAGGGTCCGGGGTGGCAACTGCAGACCGCTGGCGGTGCGCAGGTGATGGCCGATCAAGTGGTGCTGGCCACCAATGGCTACAGCGGCAACCTATGGCCGGGCATGGCACAGAGCATCCTCGCGGCGAACAGTTTTATCGTCGCCACCAAACCGCTGCGTGGGCGTGCGGCAGAGAGCATCTTGCCGGGACAGGAAACCGTGTCCACCGCACAACGGCTGCTGCTGTACTTTCGCAAAGACAGTCATGGGCGCTTACTGATGGGCGGACGCGGGCTGTTCAACGACCCCACGTCACCGGCCGATTTTGCCCACCTGGAGCGCTCCCTGGCGCTGCTCTTTCCGCAATTGGGCCCGCTGGAATTTGAGTACCGCTGGGCCGGGCGTATCGCAATCACGCGGGACTTCATGCCCCATGTCCACGAACCGGCACCGGGGCTGACCTTGGCGCTGGGCTGCAATGGCCGCGGCATCGCATTGTGTACCAGCCTGGGGCAGCAACTGGCCGGGCGGTTGTGCGACAGCCAGGCTGAATTTGCCTACCCGGTCACGCCGCTGCAGCGCTTGCCGATGCACGGATTGCAGCGGTTTTACATTGGTGCGGGGGTGGCTTGGTACAGCTTGTTGGATCGGCTCAATATCAGCTGAGTCCTAATTGCAGGGGCGCCGAAAACCGTTATCCCTCACAGGTCCTTTGGTACGCAAAACCCGCTAGGCTTAGCCATGGACTGGCTGACCTGCGGGTTTGCGGTCTATTCATCCTGTGGGAAAGGCATGCTCATGCAACTCGACAACACTCGCACCGCCCGTGTCATCGGGCTGGTGTACAGCACCTGCTGCTATTTGGCGTTCCTGTTCACCTGTTTGTATCTGATCGGCTTCGTCGGCAGCGTGGCGGTGCCCAAGAACATCAACGATGGGCCCCTCCTCGCGTGGCCAGCCGCCGTGCTGATCAACTGCGCATTGATCCTGCTGTTCGGCGTCCAGCACACGGCCATGGCGCGCAAAGGCTTCAAACAGTGGCTGGCGGCAGTCATTCCGACCTCCGTTGAACGCTCCACGTATGTGCTGCTCAGCAGCCTGGTGCTGATGCTGATGTTCTGGCTGTGGCAACCGATGCCGCTCACCGTCTGGAAGGTTGAAACGACGTGGGCCAAGACCCTGCTGATTGGCCTGTTCTGGCTGGGCTGGGGCATCGCTTTACTGGCAACTTTTTTGATCGACCACTTCGAACTGTTCGGGCTCAAGCAGGCCATCGACCGTTGGCGAAAAACCACACCACAGGCGCCAGTATTCAGGACGCCGCTGTTTTACAGGATCGTGCGTCACCCGCTGTATCTCGGCTTCCTGATCGCCTTTTGGGCAACGCCGTACATGACGGCCGGGCACCTGTTGTTTGCGACAGGGATGACGGTTTACCTCTTCATTGGCGCCAGCTTTGAAGAAAAGGACCTGGTGGTGTTGTTTGGTGAGCGGTATCGGCGCTACCAGCAAGAGGTGGGCATGATTTTGCCGGGGTCGAAGACGCGCAAAAAAGGACGCTGAATAGGCGTTTGTGGCGTCTGACCATGAGTTCCCTAGGACTTATCCCACGACTGTTTCAGGTTGTCGCTCGGAACTTGGCTGACTAACCTCTGTGCCGTCGCTGCCCATTCAGCGACCGGATTTGACCGTCCGACTTCAAAGAGCAACTGCGCCAACCCCGAGCTTAGGCGTTTTTTTACGTCTGATGTATCGTGTCGCGGCAGCTGTACGCGGGATACCTTAGGGTATGCCGGTTTTGTTCTTTGGGCCGGTCGGTCAACCCGCGTACAGCTGCCACCCTCTTCGATTGACCGCGAATCGTGGCAGCCCCATTTACAAAGGAGCTTCACCATGATCAAAGACAGCCCCAATCCCCCAGAAAAACTCTTCACCGTGCGCCCCGACCTAGGCACGGAAACCCTGCTGGTCAACGCCTCCCAGGATCTATCCTCCATCACCGATATCGCCACGCACCTGGCCTTTGAAATCGACGGCGCACAACGCAATGTGGCGTTGGGCATCTGCCGAATGCTGGAAGGTGTGCAATTGTTGGTGGACAAAGCATTGGATGACGCCCATCCAGCAGCATGACTCAGATGATCGTTCCCACGCGCGTGGGAACGATCTCAAAACACCGACCACCCAATCCGCTCACTCAACAACTCCAACGCCTTGATCCCCGCCAGCGAGTTGCCCGCCGCGTTCAATTCCGGCGACCACACGCACACCGTAAACTGCCCCGGCACCACCGCGACAATGCCGCCGCCCACACCGCTCTTGCCCGGCAAGCCCACGCGGTAGGCAAAGTTGCCCGCCTCGTCATACAGCCCGCTGGTGGCCATGATCGAGTTGACTTGCTTGGTCTGCCGCGCGGTGAGGATCTGTTCGCCGCTGTGGGCACTGGTGCCCTCGTTGGCGAGGAAGCTGAACGCCTTGGCCAGGTCCAGGCAGCTCATCTGCAAGGCGCAGTAGTTGAAGTAGCTGTGCAGCACCGCGTCCACATCGTTGTGGAAGTTGCCGAAGGATTTCATCAGGTAGGCCATGGCCGCGTTGCGTGCGCCGTGCTGGGCTTCGGAGTCGGCGACCACGCTGTTGACCAGGATCTGCGGGTTGCCCGACAGGCGCCGCACGAAGTCGCGCATCGACAGGATCGGCACGGCAAAGCGGGATTGGTTGATGTCGCAGATCACCAGCGCGCCGGCATTGATGAAGGGGTTACGCGGGCGGCCGCGTTCGAATTCCAGTTGCACCAACGAGTTGAACGGCTGCCCCGAAGGCTCGTGGCCCAGGCGTTCCCAGATGGTTTCACCGCCATGGTCAATGGCCTGCACCAGGCTGAACACCTTGGAAATGCTCTGCACCGAGAACAGCGTATCGGCGTCACCGGCGCGGTAGGCCGAGCCGTCATTGCCGTACACCGCGATGCCCAGTTGGTTGGCCGGTACATCGGCCAGCGCGGGAATGTAGTCGGCGACTTTGCCGAGGCCGATCAGGGGGCGCACTTCGTCGAGGATCGACTCCAGCAGCGCCTGCATGTCTTGTCCTGTCATCTGTCTTTGAATCGGTGGAAAGCGGGGTGCGGAGGATACTTCAATGGGCGCGCAAGCCCCACACAATCTCTACCACTCGCTCGGCCACCACCAGATAAACCAGGATAAGCAACAGCTGCAATGCCAGGTGATAACGCAGCTTGGCCAGCCCCCGACCGGCGAGAAAGACCTGCCCCTGTGGCGAGCGGGCTTGCCCGCGTTGGGGTGCGAAGCGCCCCTGATGAAGACGAATGCGGTGTATCAGGCACGCCTAAGCGCCTGGTTTTGGGGCCGCTGCGCAGCCCAGCGCGGGGCAAGCCCGCTCACCACAGAGAGAGTCGGGTCGCGTCCGTTCAAAAATACGCCACATCCGACACCCGCTCATCCAGCACATCCCGCGCCAGTGCCCAGGCCTGGTCCTTGGATTCCACCACCAGCAACGGGTAGCCCCAGGCCTTGCCGAACATATGCGCAAACGGCTTGAGTGCCAGGCGTTTGGCCGCGCTGGGCTCGACCTGGATCATGCCCTTGACGAACGTGCGCAGCGCTTGTCGGTGCTTCTTCATCCAGATCGAGGCTTGCTTGCGCTGTTCATGGGAATGTTCGTGATGGGTTTCGTCCACGGCTTTTTCGTGCAGCAGCAGGAAGGATTGCTGGCGTGCCAACAGGTCTTCAAAGACCCGGAAGGCGTCTTCCGGCCCGCCTTGGTTCGGCGCATCGAAGACGATTTTCACCACGGGGAATGTTGTGCTGTCGAGTCGCATGGCAAAGCTCCTTAATGAGAGTGGATCTCAATATAAAGCTCGAACCCCTGGACGGCATTGCACAGAATAGCCAGACTGTTTCGCAATCCGGCCAATCTGCGATCTCCGCCATGAAGCACCACCGTCTTGATCTGCTCGACCCGTTGATGGCCAAGGACGCCGACCTGTTCCCCCGCGCCGTGGTGGCCGTGGGCGCCACCAGCACGTCGGACACCTGGGAACATGCCCAGCACGCCCACCGCAAGGGCCAGTTGATGTACACCCTGCGCGGGGTCATCCACTGTGAAATCGAAGCGGGAATCTGGATCGTGCCGCCCCAGTGTGCACTGTGGATTCCCGGCGGCACGCCCCATGCGGCGCGTGGCTCTGGCGAGGCCGAGGTGTATTGCCTGCTGATCGACCCCGACGCCGCCCACGCCCTGCCGCCGCAATGCTGCACCCTGGCCGTGTCCGGGTTGCTGCATGAGCTGATCAGCAAGGCCGTCAGTTTCCCGCAATTCTATGACGAGGCCGGCGCCCAAGGCCGCTTGATCAACACCTTGCTGGATGAACTGGCCGCCGCCCCGGTCGAAGCCCTGCACCTGCCCATGCCCCAGGACGCACGCTTGCGCCGCCTGGCCAACAGCCTGCTGGCCGACCCGACCGACAAAGCCACCCTCGGCCAGTGGGCGGTGCGCATCGGCATGAGCGAGCGCAGCATGACGCGCCTGTTGCTGGAGGAATTGGGCCTGAGTTTCGGCCGCTGGCGCCGGCAGTTGCATGTAATCCTGTCCCTGCAACGGCTGGCCAAGGGTGAAAGTGTGCAACGGGTGGCCCTGGACCTGGGTTATGAAAACGCCAGTGGCTTCATCACCATGTTCCGCAAGGCGGTGGGCCAGCCGCCCGCGCGTTACCTGGCGGACCGTGCCGGTGTCTCAAGTACGACCACCCAGGCCATTGCGCTGAAAGACGCCCACTGACTACCAGTTTTCGCCCAACCCCAGCAGGCCCAGTATCTGCCGCCGCAGGTCCACCAGGTAAGGATCGTCCCGGTGCCGTGGATACGGCCTATCGATGCTCAACTGTGCCTGGATCTTCGCCGGGCGGTCGCTGAACACAATCACCCGGTTGGCCAGCAGCAAGGCTTCTTCCACATCGTGGGTCACCAGCAACGCCGTGTAGCCCTGGCGCTGCCACAGGTCGATCAGCTCTTTTTGCATGGTGATGCGGGTCAGGGAGTCGAGTTTGCCCAGGGGTTCGTCGAGGATCAGCAAACGCGGCTGGTTGACCAGGGCACGGGCCAACGCCACCCGCTGGGCCATGCCGCCGGACAACTGCCGGGGATAGGCACGGGCGAACGGGCCAAGGCCGACCTTGTGCAGGGCCTCATCGACCTTAGCCGAATGGGTCTTGAGCAGGCCCTGGGCTTCGAGGCCGAGGGCGACGTTGTCCCACACGCGGCGCCACGGGTACAGGGTCGGGTCCTGGAACACCACCACACGGCTCGGGTCCGGGCCGGCGATGGGTTCGCCATCGGCCAGCAGTCGGCCGGAGTCCGCCGGTTCCAGCCCCGCCACCAGGCGCAGCAAGGTGGACTTGCCGCAACCCGACGGCCCGAGCAATGCCACAAATTCTCCCGGCGCCACGTCCAGGGACACCCGCTCCAACACCGGCAAATGCCGGCCGTCCAGCGCAAAACCATGGCTGAGGTTTTCTATGCGCAGCGCCAATCCTTCCGAAGCCGATCCCGCGTGTGCCAGGGCTACCATTTCATCGCTCCTTTCTGCCAGGCCAGCAACCGATCACGCACCAGGAACAACCCGGTGATCAACCCCGAACAGGCCAGCGCCATGATCAGCAGTGCGGCGTACATGTTCGCGTAGGCCGCCCAGCCCTGGGCCCATTGCAGGTACCAGCCGATGCCGGATTTGACTCCCATCATTTCCGCCACCACCAAGGTTGAGAATGAGGCGCCCAGGCCCATGAACAGGCCGACGAAGACGTGAGGCAACGCGGCGGGAATCGCCACCTTGAAAATAAGAAAACCCGGCCGGGCGCCAAGGGTGCGCGCCACGTCGTAATAGGCTTTATCGACGCTGGCCACGCCGGACCAGGTGAGCACCGTGACCGGAAACCAGGTGGCCAGGGCGATCAAAAACACGCTCGCACTCCAACTGCTGGGAAACAGGAAAAAACACAGCGGCAACAACGCCGTCGACGGCACCGGGCCGAGGATGCGCAGCACCGGGTGCAGCCAGTAGCCGATCCGCGTGGACCAGCCAATGGCAACACCGGCGACGAACCCGGTGGCCGCGCCCAGCGCCACCCCCGAGCCCAGCAGCAGCGCCGAATGCAGCAGGCTGTCGGCCAGGCGTGGGTAGTCTTCGATGTACACCGCGAGCAAGGCTTGGGGCGGCGCGAAGAACGGCACCGGCAACAGCGCAAGCTTGGCGGTGAGCAACTCCCAGAGGCCCAAAAGCACCGGGAAGGCGATCAGCCAGGGCGCGGCCGTGCGCAAGCGCAGCGCGAGTGTCGACAGCCTGCGCCCCAGCAAGCTCAGCACAATAAACAACGCCGCCACGCCCACACAGAGGTTGGCCAGGCCCTGGGTCATCGGCCAATTGCGCACCGCGTTGGGCCAGTAACTGATCAGCAGCGCGACGGCCACCCAGGCCGTCACCACCGCCGCGCCTTGCCACCCGAGCTTGAGCGCCACAGGCGGGTTGAGGATGGTTGCGTCAGTTGAAGACATCGGCGGTGATCTCCCTGGCAAACGCGATCGGGTCGGTGCCTTTGCTGATCACTTCCACGGTTTTCAGGTCGGTGACGTAGGTGGTGATCTCCTGGGTCAGCGCTGCGCCGACCGCGTGGTGGCCGTGGGTGTGGTCGTGGAGGATGGCCTGGACTTCTTCGGTGGAGGTGTTCAGTGCGTAGGCCTGGAAGCCTTTGGCGACGTCCTCCGGGTGCTGCACGGAATAGTCATGGGCCTCAAGGATCGCCTGGGTCAGCGCCGCGACCACGCGCTTGTCTTCACGCACCAATTTGCCGGTGACGCCGACCACGCAGCAACTGAGGTTGGCGTATTCCTCCACCAGGTTGGTGGACAACTCCCGCGCCACGCCGGACTTGATCAGGCGGTACATGAACGGGTCACTGCCGCTCACCGCCTGCACTTCACCACGCTCCAGCGCCGTGCCGAGCAGGTCGGCCGGGTACAGGCGCCACTCCACATCGCGCACCGGGTCGACGCCGTGTTTTTTCAGCAGGATCGAAAAGAAATTGCGGTCCGGGCTGGCCATGTCGGTCACGCCGATGGCCTTGCCCTTGAGGTCTTCCAGCTTGCTCACACCGCCGTTGGCGGCACTGAGCAACCGCAGGCAACCGCCATGGGTGCCGGCGGTGAGCTTCACGTCAAAGCCCTGCTCCAGGGCCTTGAGCCAGCGCAGCGCCATGCCCACGCCTGCGTCGGCCTTGCCGGTGGCGATGGCTTCCAGCAAGACCTCGGTGGAGTTACCGAAGTTGACCAACTCCACGTCCAGGTTGTGCTTACTGAAGAAGCCTTGCCCATGGGCGATCACCACCGGCGCCAGGCACACCGCGTTGAGGTTGACCGCCAGCTTGAGTTTACGCGGCGCGTCGAGGCGGATGAACTCACCGGTGCCGGCGGGCTCCTGGGCGATGTTGTGGCCGGCATGTGCGTCGGCGGCAAAGCCCAGGCGCGGCAGCGACAGGCTCGCCAGGGTCAGGCCGGCCAGGCCCAGGAGGCGGCGACGGGTCAGGTGATCAAAAGCAGCCATGCGAAGTATCCCTATTGAATGGGTCAGCCCGCTCCAGAGAAAGGCCGAAAGCGACAAAAATTCCATTTTGATTATATTAACGACTGACTTTTATGAAAGAACCATATAATTCTATGGTTATGCCTGATGGGCAGGAAGCGTATGAAAGCGCCCTAAGCTCAGATCGAAAGAGTATTTATCGAATGGTTTTCAGATCATTAAGCTTGGATCTATTTCGCTGAAGATCGAGCCCACCATGTCCCTTCGTCGTCCCCTCGCCGCTGTATTAGGATTGCTGGCCCTTTCCGTTGCCGTCAGTGCGCACGCCCAGGAAACCGTGCGCATCGGTTACCAGAAATCCTCCACGCTGATCACCCTGCTGAAGACCCAGGGCACCCTGGAGAAAGCCCTCAGGGCCGACAACATCGAGGTGAGCTGGCATGAGTTCCCCAGCGGCCTGCCGCTGCTGGAAGCGCTGAACGTCGGCAATGTGGACATCAGCGCCGACGTGGCCGACACCGTGCCGATCTTCGCCCAGGCCGCCCAGGCCAAACTCACCTACTTCGCCCAGGAAGCGCCCTCGCCTTCGGCCCAGGCCATCGTGGTGCGCAAGGACTCGCCGATCCAACAATTGGCAGACTTGAAGGGCAAGAAGATCGCGGTAACCAAGGCCGCCGGCACTCACTATCTGTTGATTGCCGCGCTGGCCAAGGCCGGCCTGGCGTTCTCGGATATCGAGCCGGCTTACCTGTCGCCGGCCGATGGCCGCGCGGCGTTCGAGAACAACAAGGTGGACGCCTGGGTCACCTGGGAGCCCTTCCTCACCAGCGTGCAGCGCCAACTGCCGACACGCACCCTGGCGGACGGTGCCGGGCTGGCCAGCTACAAGCGTTACTACCTGACCGGCACGCCCTACGCCAAGGCACACCCGGAGGTATTGAAGGTGGTGTATGCGCAGCTTGAAAACGCCGGCCACTGGGTAAAAACCAACCCGCAGGACGCGGCCAAAGTGCTCGGCCCGCTGTGGGGCAACCTGGATGCAGCCACGGTGGAAGCGGCGAATGCGCACCGCAGTTATCAGGTGCAGCCGGTGACGATTGAGCAGTTGGGTGAGCAGCAGAAGATTGCCGATGCGTTCTTCAAGGCGGGGTTGTTGCCCAAGGCGGTGGATGCCAAGGACGTGCAGACCTGGCGGCCTTGAAGGCGGGTGTGATCTCAATGTGGGAGGGGCGGTGCGACGATTCGACAAGCCCGCTCACCACAACAGCCCTATCTGCCGGACGTTCAGTGTTGAGTCAACGTTATGTAGATCCCTATGCTCATCGGCGGCAAGCCCCTCCCACATTTGGTTTGCATATGCGGTTAGAGGAGTGTGCGGGCTAAAGCCTTTTTCCACTCTGAGTAACGCTCCGCCATCGCCGGATCCTCCTGCGGCTCAAAGCGCTCGCGCTGGCGTTCCAACTGCCCCAGCGCCGCATCATTCGCCCACACCCCCAACGCCCGTCCCGCCAGGTGCGCGGCGCCCAATGCCGACACCTCAGGTGACAGGCTGCGCACCACCGGGCGTTGCAGCAGGTTGGCGAGGAACTGCATCAGCCAGCGGTTGCGCGTGGCGCCGCCATCCACCCACAGTTCCTTGAGCGGGCTGCCGATGTCCTGCTGCATGGCCTCGAACACATCTCGAATCTGATAGCCGATGGATTCCAGCGCCGCACGCAGGATATGCGCGCCGGACGTGGCTTCGCTAAGCCCGCAGACCAGTCCACGGGCGTCGGCCTTCCAGTGCGGTGCGCCTAGGCCGGACAGCGCCGGGACAAAATACACGCCGCCGTTATCCGGCAATTGCGCGGCCTGTTCGGTCAGCGCATCCAGGGATTCTCCCGCCACCAGCTTCGACGCCCACTGCACGGCAGCGCCGGTATGGACGATATTGCCTTCCATGCCGAAGGTGGGTTGGCTGCCGTCATGCCAGGCCAGGGTGGTCGACAGGCCATGGGTGGAGGCAATCGGCCCGCTCATGGGCGTCATCAAGGACGAACCGGTGCCGAGGGTGGCCTTGACCAGCCCCGGCGCAAAACCGCCCTGCCCGTACAGCGCCGCATGGGAATCGCCGATCATCGACATCACCGGGATACCGGCGGGCAAGGCACCCAACGCGACGGTTTCGGCGAAGAAACCGGCGCTCGGCCGGATCGGCGCCAACGCCGCAGCCGGAATGCCGAACAACGCCAACAGCTCAGGATCCCAGGCGCAGGTGTGCAGGTTGAACAGTTGGGTGCGCGCGGCGTTGGAATAGTCGGTGGCGAACACCTGGCCGCCGCTGAGTTGCCACAACAGCCAGCTGTCGACGGTGCCCAGGCAGATCTCCCCGGCAGCGGCGCGGGCGTGGCCATCCTCAAGGTGATCGAGAATCCAGCGAAATTTGCCCGCCGAGAACATCGGGTCCAACGCCAGCCCGGTCTTCTCCAGGATCAGCGCTTCATGGCCCTGCTCATGCAGTTGAGTGCACAACGCCGTAGAGCGTCGGCACTGCCAACTGATGCACGGCGACAATGGTTCACCGGTATGCCTATCCCAAGCCACCACCGATTCACGCTGGTTGCTGATCGCGAGCGCAGTGATCGGACGATCCACCTGGGCCAGGCATTCTTCAATCGCAGCCAACGTGTTTTGCCAAATCAGCAGCGGGTCCTGCTCGGAAAACCCGGCCTGGGGATGGCGGATGCTCAAGGGCCGCGAACCGCGCGCAATCACCTGGCCAAGTTCGTTGACCAGCACCGCCTTGGCGTTGCTGGTGCCTTCATCTATCGCCAGGATCAGCGGGGTGTTGTTATTCATTGGGTTCACCGCAACCGAGTGGCAGCCGCCACGATCCCAGCCGCGTCGATGTTATGCAAGGCGCGGGTCGGTTCGCGGGCACCGGCGGCGGCGTACTCGCCATCGCCGATACCCAGGCGGACCAGGGCAATGCCCAGCCCGGCTTCGGCCAGCACTTCGGCGACCAGGCTGCCGACGCCGCCATTGATATTGTGTTCTTCCACACTGATGACCGCACGGGTGCCGCTCAAGGCGCTGAGCAATCCATCACGCTGCAAGGGCCGGATCGACGACAGGTTGATCACCTGGGCCTGGATGCCCTGCTCCGCCAGCAATGCCGCCGCCTCCACCGCTTCATGCACCACCGAGCCCAGGGCCACGATGCTCACATCGGCGCCCTGGCGCAGGATATCCACCTGACCGGGTGCAAACTGATAGTCGGCGCCATGCACGTCGGGCAAGGCTTTGCCGTCGAGACGGATATACACCGGGCCGTGGTAGCGCAGCGCGTAATCGATGATCTGCCGGCACTCGACGGCATCGGCCGGGGCGAAGATCTGCACATTGCCAAACCCGCGCATCACCGAAATATCGTCGAGGCTGTGGTGGGTGCTGGCGAGCGGGCCATAACTGGTGCCGGCATTCAGGCCGAACATCTTCACATTGGCCTGGTTGTAGCAGACGTCCACCTTGATCTGCTCATTGGCCCGCGAGATCAGGAACGGCGCCGCATTGCAGGTGGCGGCGATCTTGCCGCCCAGGGCCAGGCCCGCCGCGACGCTGACCAGGGATTGCTCGGCAATGCCCACATTGATCAGCCGCTCGGGAAAGCGCTGGGCAAACGGGCCGATCTTGGCCGTGGAGGTGGAGTCGCTGACCACCGGCACTACGTCCAGCCCGGCCTCGACAGCAGCGATAAACGCTTCCACCATGACGCTCGCCAAATGTTCACTCGCCATGGTTCAACTCCTCCAGTGCTGCGTTGATTTCATCACCCTTGGGCACGCGGTGGTGCCATTCGGGGCGGGCTTCGATAAACGACACGCCCTTGCCTTTGATGGTGTGGGCGATCAGCACCTGGGGCACGCCGGTCTTGGTCTGCATGCTTTCCAGGGCTTCGATCAATTGGTCGACGTCGTTACCGTCGCACTCGCTGACGCGGAAGCCGAAGGCCGCCCATTTCACGTCCAGGGGGTCCAGCGGCATGATCTCGGCGGTCAAACCGGCGAGCTGCAGCTTGTTTTTGTCGACGATCACAAACAGGTTATCCAGGCCGTACTTGGCCGCCGCCATCGCCGCTTCCCAGTTGGAGCCTTCGGCCAGTTCGCCGTCGCCGGTGAGCACGTAGATGCGCTTGTTGCTGCCGGACATCTTCGCCGCCAGGGCCAGCCCGACCGCCACCGGCAAACCGTGGCCGAGGGCGCCGGTGTTCAGTTCGATGCCGGGGGTTTTCTGGCGTACCGGGTGGCCGGGCAGGTGCGAGTTGAAGTGCTGGTAGGTGGGCAGCCACTCGGTGGGGATGTAGCCCGCCTGCGCCAGGCAGCAGTACAAACCGCCGACGCCGTGGCCCTTGCTCTGGATATAAATATCGCGCTCGGGGTCTTCGGTGCGTTCCGGGCCGGTGTTGAGGATGCGGAAATACAGGGTGGCGAGGATGTCGGTCTCGGAAAGATCCGCCCCGGTGTGCCCGCCCGCCGGGGAGTCGGCATTCAAGCGGATCACATGGCGACGGATCAGGCGGGCCTGTTCCTTGATCTGGTGGGCGTCGTACTGGAAGGCATTCATGCAGCGGCTCCTTTGAGGCTGACCACGCGGGGTGAAAGTGTCCAAGGCTGTCTTTGAATATTTATTCAGCAGTGACAATATATTTCTATTTAGACGCCGATCCTCCAGCAGGTCAAGTGAGCGAACCGCTGAAAAACCAAATAAAACCCGGAAATATCCCTCGGACAAACGGCCAAAATCCCACGCCGGCTCATCTAGCCCGTGGCTTTGCGCCGGGCAAAAACACCGGATCAGAGGCATGCAAGAAAAATTAAGCGCTTGACTTTGACACGGTGTCACTGGAATCTGAATTAACAGTCAGGCACGCATAAATATTCAAGACGCCTGAAAGCACTCCAAAAAAAATAACTCAGGAGAACACTGTGGACGCCAAAGCTATTGTCCAGCACCCGGCCGAACTCAAGCCGCCACCCCGCCCACGTATTGTCAAACTGCTGCCCAGTAATATCGGCGGCCCGTTGATCGGGCTGGTGCTGCTGGTGCTGGTCTTCTCCTTCAGTTCCGAATTCTTCTTTTCGTTGCGCAATGGCCTGAACATCCTCGATCAGGTCACGGTGCTGGGCATCCTGGCGATCGGCATGACAGCGGTGATCGTGATCGGCGGCATCGACCTGTCGGTCGGCTCGGTGCTGGCCTTCTCGATGATGATGCTCGGCTGGCTGTATCAGGATCAGGCGGTGCCCCTGGGCTTTGCGATTCCGATCTCGATTGCCAGCGGCATGCTCGCCGGGCTGGTCTCCGGCGGGTTGATCACCTACGCCAAGCTGCCACCCTTTATTGCCACGCTGACCATGATGTCGGTGGCCCGTGGCCTGGCGAATATCCTTACCGAAGGCCGGCAGATCGTCGGCTACCCGGACTGGTTCACCAGCCTCGCGACGGTGCGCCACTTTGGTTTCCTCTCGGCCACCGTGGGCCTGTTCCTGGTGATGCTGGTGGTGGCCTGGGTGTTCCTGCGCTTTCGTGCCGGTGGCCGCAACCTCTACGCCATGGGCGGCAGCCCGGAAGTGGCGCGGTTGTCGGGCATCAAGGTGCGGGCGATTACCCTGTGGGTGTACGCCATCAGCGGTGCGCTGGCCGGCATCGCCGCGGTGACCCTGGCCGCGCGCCTGGACTCTTCGCAACCGAGTGCCGGGCTGAGCCTGGAGCTGGACGCCATCGCCGCCGTGGTGATTGGCGGCGCCAGCCTCAGTGGCGGCGTCGGCAGCATCGGCGGCACCCTGGTGGGCGTACTGATCATTGGCGTATTGCGCAATGGCCTCAACCTGCTCGGCGTCTCGCCCTTTATTCAACAAGTGGTGATCGGCGTGGTCATCGCCCTCGCCGTCACCATCGACACCCTGCGACGCCGCTCCAGCACTGCCCGTTAAACCTGTTCGACAGTTGACACCCTCCAACAATAAAACCAGGAGTCACCGACATGTTCAGCCCCAAGAAATTGCTGTTGGCCACCGCTCTCGCCGCCGCCACCCTCACCGCTGCCGGCACCACCTGGGCCAAGGATTTGACCATCGGCCTGGCCGTGGCCAACCTGCAGGCCGACTTCTTCAACCAGATCAAGCAATCGGTGGAAGCCGAAGGCAAAGCCAAGGGGGTCAAGGTGATCACCGTGGACGCCCAGGGCAACTCCTCCACCCAGGTCAGCCAGATCGAAGACCTGATCACCCGCCAGATCGACGTGCTGATCTACATCCCGGCCGGCGCCACTGCTGCCGGTGTGCCGGTGAAAGCCGCCAAGGCTGCGGGCATCCCGGTGATCGCCGTGGACCGCAACGCCCCCGACGCACCGGGCGACACCTTTATCGCCAGCGACAGCGTGGCCGGCGCCAAGACCCTGGCCGAGTACGTGGGCAAGATCACCGACGGCAAGGGCCGCATCGCGATCCTGCAAGGCCAGATCGGTACCACCCCCGAGAATGATCGCGCCAAGGGTTTTGAGGAGGGCCTGAAAGCCTTCCCGGACCTCAAGGTCGTCGCCCAGCAACCGGCCGAATGGGCCCAGGACAAAGGCTTCGCCGTGGCCCAGGACCTGCTCCAGCGTGACCCGAACATCACCGTGTTCTTCGGTCGTGCGGACGCCATGGCCTTGGGCGCTGCCCAGGCGGTGAAAGTCGGCAACCTCGATCACAAGGTGGTCGTGGTCGGTTTCGACGGTGACGTGGCCGGGCTCAAGGCCGTGCAAAGCGGTGTGCTGAACGCGACCATGACCCAGCAGACGCAGAAAATGGGGCGCCTGGCCGTGGCCTCGGCCATCGACCTCAAAGCCGGCAAGACCTTGCCCAAGGAGCAGTTGTTGCCCACCGTGCTGACCACTAAAGAAAACGTCGCGCCGTTCCTGCAACAGCACCCGTAAGCCTTGGAGGTCGTCATGCAAGCAGCAGCCGTTGACACCGCTCGATCCGACGCGGTGCTGTGCCTGCGCAATATCAGCAAGGCCTACGGGCCGGTGCAGGTGTTGTCGCAGGTCAACGTGGACATTCGCCCCGGCGAGGTATTGGCCCTGCTCGGTGAGAACGGCGCGGGCAAGTCGACCTTGTCGTCGATCATCGCCGGGCTGGTGCAACCGGAAGCCGGGGGCAGCATGACCTGGCTCGGCACGCCCTACGCCCCCGCTTCACCGGGGGCTGCGCTGGGCGCCGGGATCGGCCTGATCCACCAGGAAATCCGCCTGCTGCCGCAACTGTCGATCGCCGAGAACATCTTCGTCGGCCGCCTGCCCATGCGCCGTGGGCGGGTGGATCGCGAGTACATGGAGGCCCAGGCGCAGATCCAACTCGAACGCCTGGGCCTCAAGGTGCCGGCCTCGCGCAAGGTCGAAGGCCTGAGCGTGGCGGCCCAGCAACTGGTGGAAATCGCCAAGGCGCTGACGCTGAAGGCCAGCCTGTTGATCCTCGATGAACCCACCGCCGCATTGGGTGGCGAGGAAACCGAGCTGCTGTTCAAGCAGGTGGAACGGCTGAAGGCAGAGGGTGTGTCGTTTATCTATATCAGCCACCGCCTGGAAGAAATCGCACGCATCGCCGACCGCGTGCTGGTGCTGCGCGACGGTCGCCAGATCGCCCTGCATGCCACGGCCCAGGTGCCGGTCCGGGAGTTGGTGGAGCAGATGGTCGGGCGCAGCCTGGAGCGGATCTTCCCTGCTTTGCAGGCACCCCAGGAGCAGGTGATGTTGCAGGTCAAGGATTTGACCTGCCGTGAGTTTGCCTTGCACGGCATCGACTTCAGCGTGCGGGCCGGCGAGGTATTCGGCATTGCCGGGGTGGTCGGCGCCGGGCGAACCGAACTGGTGCGTACCATTGCCGGCGCGGCCCAGGACATTCGGGGCCATATGGTGCTGGATGGCGAGGTCCGCCAGTTGCGCTCGCCCTTCGAGGCGATCCAGGCCGGCGTGGTGCTGGTGCCCGAAGACCGCAAGCAGCAAGGCGTGGTGGTGGAACACCGTATCGAAGACAACCTGATCTACGGCAACACCGACCTGCTGGATAAACGCGGCTGGGTGTTCCCTGCCCCGCTGCGCGAATTCGCGCGTACGGCGGTGGCGCGACTCGGTGTGAAAGGTGCGCCGCAGTCGCGGATTTCCAGCCTGTCCGGCGGTAACCAGCAGAAAGTGATCATCGCCAAGTGGCTGGCGCGCAACCCCAAGGTGTTCATCCTCGATGAGCCCACACGCGGCATCGACGTGGGTGCGCGGGCGGCGATTTATGAAGTGATCGCGGACCTGGCGGCCAAGGGCATGGCGGTGATTGTGGTCAGTTCCGACCTGGATGAAGTGCTGGGGTTGTCCCATCGGGTGATGGTGATGAGTCGAGGACGGCAGATGGGGATTCTGCAGCGCGGCGAGGCCACGCCGGTGGCGGTGATGGAAATGGCCACCGCCTAGGCAACCGGTCCTCACAGACAATGGCGATCAACTGTGGGAGGGGGCTTGCCCCCGATGAGGGAGTTTCAGTGGATGCATCTGTAACTGAACCACTGCTATCGAGGGCAAGCCCCCTCCCACAGGGGATCTACTGTGATTTCAAGATTGGAGTTATCCAGGCAACTTGTTAGACGGGGATTCTGGATCGCGGCGAGGCCATCCCGGTTTCGGTGATGGAAATGGTCACCGCATAGCCAAATACCTACACAGATCCAACTGTGGGAGGGGGCTTGCCCCCGATGAGGGAGTGTCAGTGGATGCATCTGTCACTGAATCACCGCCATCGGGAACAAGTCGAATCGTCGCACCGCCCCTCCCACAAGGGGTCTACTGTGATTTCAAAAATTGGAGTTAGTCATGCAGCTTTTTAGTCTTCAAGGCCAAGTGGCCTTTGTTACCGGCGCCGGCAGCGGCATTGGCCAGGCTATCGCCGTCGGGCTCGCTGAAGCCGGTGCCGATGTAGCCTGCTTTGATCTTCCGGGCAGCCCCGGCATCGCCAGCACCGTAGAACGCATCCAGGCCCTGGGCCGGCGCGCCCTGGCCTTGAGCGGCACCGTCACCGAGCGGGCCGCCCTGGATGCAGCGGTCGCGCGCACCGAGCACGAACTCGGCCCACTCAGCGTGGCCGTCAACTGCGCCGGCATTGCCAATGCCCAGGCCGCCGAAGACCTGGAGCTGCAACGCTGGCAAACCACCCTGGACATCAACCTCACCGGCATTTTCCTCAGTTGCCAGGCCCAGGCCGCGGTGATGTTGCCGCGTGGCAAAGGCGCCATCGTCAATATCGCCTCCATGTCCGGCAGCATCGTCAACCGCGGCCTGTTGCAGGCGCACTACAACACCTCCAAGGCCGGGGTGATCCACCTGAGCAAAAGCCTGGCGATGGAATGGGCCGACAAAGGCCTTCGGGTCAACTGCATCAGCCCCGGCTACACCGCCACGCCGATGAACTCACGCCCGGAAGTCGCCGACCAGGTGAAGATCTTTGAACAGACCACGCCCATGGGCCGCATGGCCAGCGTGGACGAAATGGTCGGCCCGGCGATTTTCCTGGTCAGCCAGGCCTCGTCTTTCTGCACCGGTGTCGACCTGCTGGTCGATGGTGGTTTTGTCTGCTGGTAAGGAGTTTTGTCATGTCGCAACGTTTCAGCGGTAAAACCATCGTGATCACCGGCGCCTGCCGTGGCATCGGTGCCGGCATTGCCGAGCGCTTCGCCCAGGAAGGTGCCAACCTGGTGCTGGCCTCCAACGACCTGGAGCGCGTGACATTCACCGCCGACCAACTGGCCCGGGAATACAAGGTCGACACCCTGGCCCTGGGCATCGACGTGACCCGCGAAGAAGACATCGAAACCCTCTACCGCGAGGGTCACGCACGCTTCGGCAGCATCGACGTGTCGGTGCAGAACGCCGGCATCATCACCATCGACCACTACGACAAGATGCCCCGCGCCGACTTCGACAAGGTGCTGCAGGTCAACACCACCGGCGTGTGGCTGGGTTGCCGGGAAGCGGCCAAGTACATGGTCAAGCAAGGCAGCGGGCGCTTGATCAACACCTCGTCCGGCCAGGGCCGCCAGGGGTTTATCTACACCCCGCACTACGCCGCGAGCAAAATGGGCGTGATCGGCATTACCCAGAGCCTGGCGCTGGAACTGGCGCGGCATAACATCACGGTCAACGCGTTCTGCCCCGGCATCATCGAAAGCGAGATGTGGGACTACAACGACCGCGTGTGGGGCGAGATCCTCAGCACCGACGAAAAACGCTACGGCAAGGGTGAACTGATGGCCGAATGGGTCAGGAACATCCCCCTGCGCCGGGCCGGAAAACCCTCGGATGTCGCCGGCCTGGTGGCGTTCCTGGCCTCGGATGACGCGGCCTACCTGACCGGCCAGGCGATCAATATCGACGGCGGCCTGATCATGTCGTAAGGGTTTGGTATCCTCACCCGCATTGATGTCATCACTGAGGCCTTCATGAGCCAGATCGAAGAACAGCGCCTGATCACCAAGATCGCGAGCCTCTATTACGAAGACGGGCTCAAGCAGTCCGAGATTTCCGCACAGCTGGACCTGTCCCAATCCTTTATCAGCCGCGCCCTGCGCCGGGCGCTGCAGGAAGGCGTGGTGAAGATCAGCGTGATGCGCCTGCAAGGCCTGCACCTGGAGCTGGAAAACCAATTGCAACGCCGCTACGACGTGCGCCAGGTGATCGTGGTGGAAGCCACCGAGCCCGGCAACGATGAAAGCATCAAGCAAGCCATCGGCTCGGCGGCTGCCCACTACTTGGAGACCAGCCTGTCGCCCCAGGACCATATCGGCATTTCGTCGTGGAGCAGCACCATTCGCGCCATGGTCGGCCACCTGCATGCCCAGCCGGGCAAACAAGGCGCCCAGGAAGTGGTACAACTGTTGGGCGGTGTCGGCAACAAAGGCGCGTTTGAAGCTACCTTGCTCACCCAACGCCTGGCCACCCTGCTCAACTGCCCGGCGTTCCTGCTGCCGTCGCAAAGCATCGAGCAATCGGTGGAGAGCAAGCAGCGCATCGTGCAGATGGAAGAGGTCAAGGAAGTGCTGCAACGCTTTGACAGCATCACCCTGGCGATCGTCGGCATCGGCGACCTCGAACCCTCGCAGTTGCTGCGCAACAGTGGCAACTACTACACCGAGGACATGCTGCGCCTGCTGGCCGAGCGCGGTGCCGTCGGCGATATCTGCCTGCGTTACTTCGATGCCCAGGGCAAGCCGGTGCTGGAGGAAGATGAAGAATTCGTGGTCTCGGTGGCGCTGCCCAAGTTGCGCAGTATCCACCGCGTGCTCGGCCTGGCCGGCGGGCTGAACAAGGTCCAGGCCATTCGTGGCGCGCTCAAGGGCGGCTACCTGGACATCCTGATCACCGACCTGGACACCGCACAGGCCCTCAACCAATAACCTTTTTTGGAGATTGCCGCTCATGACGTCCAAGCTCGAACAACTCAAGCAATTCACCACCGTGGTCTGCGACACCGGCGACCTGGAAGCCATCAGCCGCCTGCGCCCGGTGGACGCCACCACCAACCCGTCGCTGCTGCTCAAGGCCGCCGCGATCCCGGAATACGCCGAGCTGCTGCGCAATGCCGTCAACCTGGCCAAGGGCGACGTCGGCCTGGCCTGCGACCACTTCGCGGTGTCAGTGGGGGCCGGCATTTTGAAGGTCATTCCCGGGCGTATTTCCACCGAAGTCGACGCGCGCCTGTCCTTCGATGAAGACGCGCTGTGGGCAAAGGCCAACCAGTTGATCGCCCTGTACGACCAGGCCGGTATCAGCCGCGACCGCGTGCTGATCAAGCTCGCCTCCACCTGGGAAGGCATCCGCACGGCCGAACGCCTGGAAAAAGCCGGCATCCAGACCAACCTCACCCTGCTGTTCTCGTTCGCCCAGGCCCAGGCCTGCGCCGATGCCGGGGTGTTCCTGATCTCACCGTTCGTGGGCCGCATCTATGACTGGTACCGCAAGAACACCGGCCTGGACTACACCGGCGCTGATGACCCGGGCGTGCAATCGGTGACGCGCATCTACAACTACTACAAGGCCAACCAGATCAACACCGTGGTGATGGGCGCAAGCTTCCGCACCCTCAGCCAGATCGAACAGCTGGCGGGGTGCGATCGCCTGACCATCAGCCCGGAGCTGCTGCAGAAGCTCGACGAAGACCAGGGCACGCTGGCACGCAAATTGGTACCGGTGACCGAAGGCGAAGCGCGCCAGCCAATGAACGAAGCGCAGTTCCGCTGGGCCTCGAATGAAGATGCGATGGCGACTGAGAAACTCGCGGAAGGGATTCGACAGTTTGCGCGGGATCAGGAGAAGTTGGAGGCGGTGTTGGCTGCGCTGTAACGCAGATACTCAGCAGGAGCAATCGGCGCAAACCGGGCGGCCCGCGCCCGGTGCGCTGAAATGCATGATGATCAGCATAAAGAAGACTTGTCTGATTGACGAACGCAAAGCGCTTAAAGCTGTCGTCGAACACTGGAGATAACCATGAGCAAATTCTTTGATGAGCTGATGGAAAGCGTGCAAGAAATGGATGAAATCGTCCGAGGCTAACGTCAGCCTTCGCGTGAATTCACCGTGAACGCGCTTCAAGTAAAAGAAATCCGCAAGGCAACCGGACTGACACAAGCGAAATTCGCCGCGATGATTGATGTTCATCTCGGCACCCTGCGCTACTGGGAACAAGGGCGAAGAGAACCGACAGGGCCGGCCAAAGCACTGCTAAGGGCCATTCACAATGACCCGGTCCATGTTTTGAACGCCCTGGTCCTGTAACCCAATAGGCACCGGCGGCGGATTCAGGCGGCGGCGACACCCGTCCCAAACTTGCGAATCGCCAGGCAATACCCGATCAATGCCAGCGCCGCCAGCAACCCGCCCGCCACGCCGACCCAGGCGAAGCCGAAGTGGCTGCCGACCCAACTGCCCATCAGGGCGCCACCGCCGATGCCGATGTTGTAGATACCGGAGAACATCGCCATGGCCACGTCGGTGGCGTCCGGGGCCAGCACCAGTACCTTGGACTGCATGGCGAGGCCGAAGCCCATGATCGCCATGCCCCAGAACACGCTGAGGATCACCAGGTACGACTCGGCGCCGCTCAACGGCAGCATCAGCGCCAGGCACGCGGCCAGAATAAACACCGCGCCGACCACGAACAGGTGGGGGTTGAAGCGGTGCACCAGGCTGAACAGCAGCGAGCCGATGATGCCCGCGCCGCCGAACACCAGCAGGATCAGGGTCACCGCGCTGCCGCTCATGCCGGCCACGCCTTCGACGAAAGGTTCGATGTAGCTGTAGGCGGTGAATTGCGCGGTCACGGTCATCGCCGTGAGCACATACAACGCCACCAGCGCCGGACGCTTGAACAGCAGTGGCAGGCTGCGCAGGGAGCCGGAGTTCTGGCTCGGCAGCAACGGCAAGGTGCGCGCCAGCCAGAACACCAGGGCGGCGGCGAACGCGCCGATCACCAGGAACGTGGTGCGCCAACCCATGGCTTCGCCGAGCAGACGCCCCAGGGGAATACCCAGCACCATCGCCAGGGACGTACCGGTGGCGAGCAGGCCGAGGGCTTGCACCTGTTTGCCTTCCGGCGCCAGGCGTACCGCCAGGGACGCGGTGATCGACCAGAACAGCGCATGGGACAGGGCAATGCCGACGCGACTGACCATCAACAGGCCGAAACTGGTGGCCACGCTGGAGAGGATATGGCTGGCGATAAACAGGCAGAACAGCACGATCAGCAGCTTGCGTCGCTCAACGTTGCGGGTCAGCAGCATCACCGGCAGCGAGGTCAGGGACACGATCCAGGCATAAATGGTGAGCATCAGGCCGACGCTGGACACGGGCATGTCGAAGCTGGCGCCGATGGCGCTGAGCAGCCCGACGGGGACGAACTCGGTGGTGTTGAACACAAAGGCGGCCAACGCCAGGGCGATGACCGGTTGCCAGTTGGCTTGGGGGGTTGCGGCTGAAATGCTCATTGAAGGGCGAGGTACTCTGGCGATGATCAAGCGGCCACCCAGGACAAGCGCCGCCGCCTCGCATTCTATAGGTTTATCGGCCGTCTGTTGACGCTCATCCCCCTCAAAATACCCTCAGTTTTGTCACGGTGCCGTCATGGTGACCACGTAGTTGCCTGACTGGATCGGCTTGCCGAGGCTGTCCACCAACAGGTACGTCTGGTCGTAATAACGCCCGCTGCCGCTGTCCGCCACCAGCCGCAGACTGGCCCCGTTGACGCTGGCGACCGGCGCCATACTGCGGACATCGAACCGATTGCCACGGCTGGCGCTCGGGCAACCTGTCACGTCCATCCGGGCACCGCTGTGCGCATTTGTCGCACACAAGGGTTCGACAATGCTGCCCGTGAACCTGATGGTGCCTTGACCCGCCGGCTGCGCCGCGCCGCAGGTGCTTGCCCAAAGGCAAAGGAGACAGGTAGCTGCCGAAAAACCGTTGATACGCATGCTGATACTCCTTCCTGGGCTATTAGGAAGTAAGTCGTCAGCAAAGGCACTAACTTGAGGTTATTCGCCTTAGCGCAACAAACGGTTAAGGATCCACCTGCGCCATCAACTCCGGAATGCTCTCCGGCCGCTTGGCATAACGCTGCGCCAACGCCGCACAGACCATCAACTGGATCTGGTGAAACAGCATCAACGGCAAAATCAGCACACCCATGCTCGCCCCGGCGAACAGCACCTGGGCCATCGGCACACCCGTGGCCAGGCTCTTCTTCGAGCCGCAGAACAGGATGGTGATGCGATCTTCCTGATTAAAGCCAAAGGCCTTGCCCAACAGGGTGGACGCCACCAGCACCAAGGCCAGCAACACGCAGCAGGCCACCACCAGGCCGCCCAGCTCCCACAGCGGGATCTGGTGCCAGATGCCTTCGTTGACCGCTTCGCTGAACGCGCCGTACACCACGAGCAGGATCGAGCCCTGGTCGACGAACTTCAGCCAGGCTTTATTGCGCCCCACCCACGCGCCGATCCAGCGGCGGGCGATCTGCCCGGCGATAAACGGCAGCAGCAGTTGCACGCTGATTTTCAGGATCGCATCGACAGTGGAGCTGCCTTCGCCGTGCACATTGAGCAACAACGTCACCAGCAATGGCGTGAGGAAGATGCCGAACAGGCTGGAGGCCGCCGCGCTGCAGATCGCCGCCGGGATGTTGCCCCGCGCCAGGGAGGTAAAGGCAATCGCCGACTGCACCGTGGCCGGCAAGGCGCAGAGGTAGAGCATGCCCATGTACAGGTCTTTGCCGATCAGCGGCGACAACACCGGTTTGAGCGCCAGGCCCAGCAGCGGGAACAGTACAAAAGTCAGGCTGAACACCAGCAGGTGCAGGCGCCAGTGGCCCGCGCCGGCGACGATGGCCTGGCGCGACAGCTTGGCGCCGTGCAGGAAAAACAGCAGCGCGATGGCCAGGTTGGTGACCCAGCCGAAGGCCACGGCGGTCTGGCCGCTGGCGGGCAGCAGGGAGGCGAGGATCACCGTGGCGATCAAGGTCAGGGTGAAGTTGTCGGGCAGAAAACGGGGGCGAGTCATAAGCGAATCTTCCGGGGGTTGCCAAGAGCGTCATGGCGACTCTAACGTAACGCCTTGTTACCGACTAACGCCAATGAGCCAGTAAATGCCGCCTAAAGGACATGCCAACACCGTACGCCGCAGTGTGCCTGGGCTTTCCAGCCTGCCACGACCGGTGTATGGGCGCACCGAATCGCTGCCCAACCGCGCCCTGACCCGCCGGCACAGCCACCCGTGGGTGCAATTGTCCTACGCCATTTCCGGGGTGCTGGAGATCCAGACCAGCGCCGGCCGCTTCGTCGCACCGCCCCAGCGGGCGGTGTGGATCCCCGCGGGCATGCCGCATCGGGTGTACAGCTCGCCCCACACCGAGATGCGCAGCCTGTACCTCGATTGCAGCGTCACCGCCTGGGCCGCCGAACGCTGCCAGGTGCTGGAGGTGAGCAGCCTGCTGCGCGAGTTGATCCGCAGCTTCAGCGAGCTGCCGGTGGAATATGCCGAGGATGGGCCGGATGGGCGCCTGGTCCAGGTAGTGCTCGACCAACTCGCCGCAGCGCCCAAGGTCGACTTGATGCTGCCATTGCCCCATGACCCAAGGTTGCGACAGATCTACCGCAGCTTGAGCCTGCGCCCGGAACAGCACACTACCCTGGGACACTGGAGCGAGAAACTGGGGGTCAGCGAAAAGACGCTGAGCCGCCTGTTTTTGAAGGACACCGGCCTGACATTTCGAGCCTGGCGCCAGCGTTTAAGGTTATTGAGCGCCCTGCCCGCCCTGGAGCAAGGCGAACGGGTCACCGATGTGGCGTTGAATTGTGGCTATGAGTCCACCTCGGCGTTCATCAACGCGTTTCGGCAGCAGTTCGATGCCACGCCCGGTGAGTTCTTCCGCTGACCTCACCGACGATGAAGAATCACTGTGGGGAGGCCCCCTACCTCTTCGACGTAGCGCGTCTAGAGGGAGTTTGCTCCCCCCACATCAGACTTGTATGTACCTTCAGATCCCAGCCTTGGCCAGGATGGCCTGGAGCAACACATCCGCCCCTGCCGTCGACCACTCGGGGAAGATCTCCTCCGCTTCGTTATGGCTCAGCCCGTCCACGCACGGTACGAAGATCATCGCGGTCGGCGCCACCTGGTTCAGGTAGCAGGCGTCGTGCCCGGCGCCGGAGATCATAGGCCGATGGCTGTAGCCCAACGCCTCGGCGGACGCGCGTACCACCTCTACACAATCGCTGTCGAAGGCAATCGGTGCGTACTGGAAGATCTGCTTAACGCTGTGCTGCAAGCCGATGCCTTCGGCGATGTGCGCCACGGCGTCGCGCAATTGCTGGTCCTGGCGTGCCAGCACGGCCTCGTCCGGGTGCCGGAATTCCACGCTGAAAAACACCCGTCCCGGCACCACGTTGCGCGAGTTGGGGAAGATATTCGCCATGCCCACCGTGGCTCGTCCTTCCGCGCCCTGCTCCAGGCCCAGCCCATTCACGGCCTCGACCACACGGGCAAAACCGAGCAGCGCATCCAGGCGATGGTCCATCGGGGTGGTGCCGGCATGGGCGCTGCGCCCGCTCAATTCGACTTCGTACCAACGCTGGCCCTGGGCACCGGTGACCACGCCAATGGTGATGCCCTGGGCTTCAAGGATCGGGCCTTGTTCGATATGCAGTTCAAAGGCGGCATGCACCGCCTGGCCACCCACCGGGTGGGGGCCGGCATAGCCGATCTGCTGCAAGGCCTGGCCGATGGTCACGCCGGCCTTGTCCACACGGGACAACCCGTATTCCAGGTCGAACACGCCAGCGTAGACGCCGGAGGAAATCATCGCCGGGGCAAAGCGCGAGCCCTCTTCGTTGGTCCAGTTGACCACTTCGATGGGCCGGTCGGTTTCAATCCCCAGGTCGTTCAGGGTGCGCAGCACTTCCACTCCGGCGAGTACGCCATAGATGCCGTCGTACTTGCCGCCGAAGGGTTGGGAATCGCCGTGGGAGCCGGTCATCACCGGCGCCAGGTGGTCATGGCGCCCGGCGCGACGCGCAAATATATTGCCCATGGCGTCCACCCGTACCGTGCAACCGGCCGCAGTGCACCAGTGCACGAACAGATCGCGGCCACGCCGGTCCTCGTCGGTCAATGCCAGGCGCGACACACCGCCCTTTTCGGTGGCACCGATCTGCGCCATCTCCATCAACGAAGCCCACAGGCGTTCGCCGTTGACCCGCGCCAGGTTACTCATGGGGTTTGGCCCGATAACGGAAGTCGCAGTGGTGCGCGCCGCCCATGATGGTCTGGGTGCGGGTCAGTTCGATGTTCGGGTTGTAGCCGACGATAAACAGCTCGTCGCGGTTGCACGACAGCAAGTGGCCGATCTCGCCCAGGCCCATCTCGTGGTACATCTCGGCGTAGCGGCAGCGCTTGACGTCGTAATCATAGTGCTCGGCATCGCTGGCGATGATCTCGACCTTGAGCGCGTCATCCTTCTCCCACAGCACTTGCAACTCCACAAAGCTCTTGAGGTCGGCGCCCTGCTCTTCCAGTGCGGCAAAATGCTTGCCGGCCTGGATCGCCGCATTGCCCACGGCTTCGCCGATCACGGCGGCGGCAAAGTCCTTGCCCTGCTCGCGCTTGAGGATCTCGTAGATGGGCTTGATGATTTCCGCCTCGATCCGGCGCCGGGCAAGGATGCCCAGTTCACCTTCCAGTTTGTTCATTGCATCTCTCCATTGACCCTTGCAGGAGCGAGCCAGCTCGCACCTGCAGAGGGGGTGGGTTTATTGGCCACCCGCCACACTCACCGGCTGCCATTGATTGGCCTTGACCTGGTAAACGGTGAACGACGGTTGCTTCAAGTTGCCCTCGGCATCGAACGCAATCGTGCCAGTCACGCCCGGATAGCTGATGGCGCGCAGCACCGGCAGGTACTTCTGTGGGTCGGTGGATCCGGCCTTCTCGATGGCCGCCACCAACACACCAACGCCGTCATAGGCAAACGGTGCATGCAGTTCGATCGCGGTTTTGTAGCGTTCTTTATAGGCCTGTTCGAACGCCTTGCCACCCGGCATCTGCGCAATCGCCAGGCCCGGCTCCAAGGCAATCACGCCCTCGCCTTCGTTCTGCGCCAGCTGCAGGAAAGTCTGGCTGACAAACCCACCGGCCCCCATCAGCGGTGCCTTGATCCCCAACTGCTTGATACGCCGGGCCAGCGGTGCAGCCTGGGCGTCGACGCCGCCGAAGAAGATCAGGTCAGGGTTCTGGCTACGGATATTGGTCAGCACGGCACTGAAGTCGATGGTCTTGTCGTCCACGTATTCGCGGGCAACCACCTTGGCACCCCCGGCCTCGATGGATTTGACGAACTGGTCCGCCAGGCCCTGGCCGAATGCGGTGCGGTCGTCGATCACGGCAATACGCTGGGCTTTCAAGGTGTTCAACGCATAGCGGCCGGCCACCTGGCCGCCATCGTCGTCGTGGCCCATGATGCGAAAGCTGGTGTCGAAGCCCTGCTGGGTGTAGGCATGCCCGGTAGCGACTGGCGCCACCTGGGCGATACCGGCGTCGTGGTAGACCCGCGCCGCCGGGATGCTGGTGCCGGTGTTCCAGTGGCCGACCACGCCGACCACGCCCTCATCCACCAGGCGTTGGGCAACGGTCACGGCGGTGCGCGGGTCGGACTGGTCGTCTTCGGACACCAGCTTGAAGGTCACCGCCTCACCATTGATTGTCGGGTGCTTGGCGTTAGCCTGGTCGATGGCCAGTTGCGCGCCATTTTCCAGGTCTTTACCAATCCGGGCCGAGGGCCCGGTCAAGGGACCGGCCAGGCCGATCAGCACGGTCTGGTCGGCCTGGGCCATGGCGCTCGCCAGGCTGCTCAGGGCCAGGCCAATCAGTGCGGTTTTGTTGAAAGTCTTCATCAGTCGTTCCTGTTTCTTTTCGGGCGGGTCGGAACACGCCGGGCGTCCGGTAGCGTCATGGGTGTTTTTTCATCGAGCCGTTATTCACCGAGGTAGGCGCTGCGCACCTCGGGGTGTTCAAGCAAATCTGCGGAGGGCCCGCTGAGGCTGATGCGGCCGGTGTCCATCACATAGGCGCGGTCGGTCACTTGCAGGGCCAGCCGTGCGTTCTGTTCCACCAACAGCAGGGTCATGCCCTGGCGACACACGTCGTCGATCACCTGGAAGATTTTTTCCACCATGATCGGCGCCAGGCCCATGGACGGCTCATCGAGGATCAGCAAACGCGGGCGTGACAGCAGCGCACGGGCCAGGGCGAGCATCTGTTGCTCACCGCCCGAGAGCAGGCCGGCGGACTGCTGCAGGCGCTCTTCCAGGCGCGGGAAGTGTTCGAACAGCTGGCGCATTTCGCGCTGCACCCGCTCGTTGTCACGGCGCAAAAACGCACCGGACTGAAGGTTCTCCAGCACGCTCATGCGCGCAAAAATCCCGCGCCCTTCCGGGACCATGGCGATGCCCTGGCGCAGCAACTGGTCCGGCGCCTGGCCGAGGATCGAGCGCCCGGCAAAGCGGATTGCACCCTGACTGGCCGGCAGCAGACCCGTCAGCGCCTTGAGGCTGGAGGTCTTGCCCGCACCGTTGGCACCGATCAGCGTGACGCGCTCACCCTCGGCAATGTGCAAATCCAGGGATTTGACCGCCTCGATGGCGCCGTAGCGCACCTGCAAACCCTCGACGTTCAACAAGGCTTCAGACATGGGCACTGGCTCCCAGGTAGGCCTGGATCACTGCCGGGTGCTGGCGCACTTCGGCGGGTGGCCCTACGGCGATGACTTGGCCGTAATCGAGCACGCTGATGCGGTCGCATACGCCCATCACCAGCTTCACGTCGTGCTCGATCAACAGCAGGGTATGGCCGTCGTCGCGGATCTTTTCCAGCAGGCCGCGCAACTGCACTTTTTCACTGGCATTCATACCCGCCGCCGGCTCATCCAGGGCCAGCAGGCGCGGTTCGGTGGCCAATGCGCGGGCGATTTCCAGGCGGCGCTGATGGCCGTAGCTCAAGCTGTCGGCGCGATAACGGGCGAACCCCGCCAGCCCGACATACGCCAGCAGGCGATGGGCGTGGGCACGGGTTTGGGCTTCCTCGTCGCGAGCACGACGATGCCGGCTCAAGGCGGCCCACAGGCCATTGCGGGTGCGCACATGGCGCCCGACCATGACGTTTTCCAGGGCGCTCATGGCATTGAACAAGCGGATATTCTGAAACGTGCGGGCAATGCCGGCTTCGGCCACCTGATGCACGCTGGTCGGCCGGTACTCCCGGCCATCGAGCTGGAAGCGCCCGGAATCCGGGGTATAAAGGCCGGTCATGACATTGAAGAAGGTGGTCTTGCCCGCGCCGTTGGGGCCGATCAGCCCGTAGATTTCGCCGGCCTGGATACTCAGGCTCACATCGGTCAACGCCGCCACGCCCCCGAAGTGTTTGTTGACCTGGTCAATCTGCAGCAGAGGTGCGTTCATCGTGCCACTCCTTTGGGCCACAGCCCGGCGGGTCGATAGAGCATCGCCAGGATCAACGCGAGGCCGTAGAACAGTTGGCGGATGATTTCCGGGTCCACCAGCACTTGGCCGAACAACGCCTGCTGCAACGGGCCCATGCTCGCGCGCAACGCTTCAGGCAATGCCGCCAGCAGTACGCAGCCAAGGATCACCCCCGGGATATGGCCCATGCCGCCGAGCACCACCATCGCCAGCACCGCAATGGACTCGTTGAGGGTGAACGATTCCGGCGAGACAAAGCCCTGGAACGAGGCGAACAGCGCGCCGCTCACCCCGCCGAACGCGGCGCCTATTGCAAACGCCAGCAACTTGAGGCGCACGGTGTTCACGCCCATGGCCTGGGCCGCTTCTTCGTCCTCGCGGATCGCCACCCAGGCACGGCCGATGCGCGAGTGCTCCAGGCGAATGCAGGCAAACAGAATCAGCACCACCAGCGCGGCGAACAGGTAGTAATAGAGGTACACCGACGGCAGGCGCAGGCCGAACAGTTCCTGGGTACGGCCCAGGTTCACGCCGAGCAGGTTCACCGGATCGACCTGGGCGATGCCTTTGGGGCCATTGGTGATATTCACCGGGCGGTCGAGGTTGCGCAGCAGGATACGGATGATCTCGCCAAAGCCCAGGGTGACGATGGCCAGGTAGTCGCCGCGCAGGCGCAAGGTCGGCGCACCCAACACCACACCGCATCCCGCCGCGAGCAAGGCGCCCAGGGGCAGGATCAACCAGATCGAGGTGTGCATGCCCGCCGGCAGCAACGCCGCCAGGGCTGGAAACTGTTGCAGCAGATGGGGCGACGACAGCAACGCGGCCAGGTAGGCGCCCACCGCGTAGAACGCGATGAAACCCATGTCCAGCAGCCCCGCATAACCGACCACGATGTTCAGGCCAAGGGCGAGCATGATGTACAGCAGGGCAAAATCCAGGGTCCGCACCCAGGTGTTGCCACCGGCGTGGCCGACGATCCACGGTGCCAGCACCAGGGCCACGGCAAACAGCAGCAGGCCCAGGCTGGCGCGTTGATTGGCAGTGAGTGGGTTGATCATGCGCGGATCGCCAGACGTTCGCCCAACAGCCCCGAAGGACGGAACACCAGCACCGCGATCAGCACGATAAAGGCAAACACATCCTGATAATTGCTGCCGAACACCCCGTTGGTGGCGGCGCCCAGGTAGCCGGTGCCCAGGGCTTCGATCAGCCCCAGCAACAGGCCGCCGAGCATGGCGCCCTTGAGGTTGCCGATACCGCCCAGCACCGCGGCGGTGAAGGCTTTGATCCCCGGCAGGAAGCCCATGTAGAAATGCGCGCTGCCGTAGTTGCTGGCCATCATTACCCCGGCCAATGCCGCCAGGGCGCCGCCGATGGCGAAGGTGAGCACAATGACCCGATTCGGGTTGATGCCCATCAGGCTCGCGACCTGGGGGTTTTCCGCCACGGCACGCATGGCCCGGCCAAAGCGCGTGCGCTCGACCAGCACCAGCAGCGCGACCATCACTGACAGCGCAATGGCGATGGTGGTGAGGGCCGTGGCGTTGGTGACAGCCGGGTGCGCGGAGACCCCGGGCAGTACTTCGATGGGTTCCAGCGGCAGCAGTTGCGGGAACATTTGCGGGTTACGGGTCCAGACCAGCATCGCGATGGTTTGCAAAAGCAGCGACACCCCGATGCCGCTGATCAACGGCGCCAGGCGCGGCGCGTGACGCAACCGGCGATAAGCGACGCGCTCGATCACCACCGCCAGCGCCGCACAAAATGCCATGGCGACCAGGGTGGCCGTCAGCAACACCAGCAGCGGTGGCAACGCCGGCCAAGTCGCCTGCAACAGGCGAATCATCGACAAGCCCACGAGCGCACCGATCATCAGCACATCGCCGTGGGCGAAGTTGATGATGCGCAGGATGCCGTAGACCATGGTGTACCCCAGGGCCACCAGCGCGTAGAGACTGCCCGTCATCAAGCCGTTGAGCAGTTGTTGGATAAACCCATCCATGAAGACCGTCGACCTCAGTGCGTACAAGGGCGGCACACTAAGCATCTATTCTGTTTTTATCAAATATCAGAAAGTTATAGGGTTATGCCAAAGCAATGACAGGGTATTTGTGCCGCAAATACGGCACTTATGGCTCTTTATTTGGGCTAAAACTTGGTGTTTAATTCAATACATGAATAAATCAGAACAGTTAGCCAATGACCCTCCCCTGCGTGCCGTGCGGACGTTCGAAGCGTTTGCGCGCCATGGCGGGGTGAATGCTGCCGCACGCGAGCTGGACGTGTCCGCCTCTGCCATCAGCCATCAACTGCACCTGCTGGAAGACTTCCTGCAGCAGCCGCTGACCCTGCGCCAGGGCCGCAACCTGGTGCTCACCGATGAAGGGCGCGAGTATTACCGTGCCATCCGCTCGGCCTTTGCCGTGCTGCGCAGCGCCACCGAACATGTGCGCGAGAAAAGCGCCACCCGCCAGGTGACCATCAGCCTGATCCCGCTGTTTGGCATCAACCTGTTTATCCCGCGCCTGGCGAACTTCCTCAAAGACCACCCGGCGCTGGACATCAACGTGACCTACGCCAACCACCGCAGCTACCCCAGCGATGCCGCCGACCTGTCGATTCGCTTCGGCACCGGGCACTGGCCGGGCTATCACAGCGAACCCCTGATCTCCGGCGCGGTGACCCCCTATTGCAGCCGCAGCTTTCTCGCCCAACACGGCCCCATCGACACGCCCCAGGCCTTGAGCGAACTGCCGTTGCTGCACGATGAAGAACGCGGCACCTGGGGCCAATGGTTCGAGGCAGCCGAGGTCGACACCACGGCGCTGAATGGCTTGCTGCTCGAAGACGGCCAACTGGCACTCACCGCCACCCTCACCGGCCTGGGCTGCGCGTTGCTGCGCGCGCCGCTGGTAGCGCCCCATGTGGCCAGTGGCGAGCTGGTGAAGCTGTTTGATCTGGAAGTCAATGATGGCCGCCAGTACTACCTGTGCCGGCGAGCCAACAGTGAGTTGTCGAGCGAGGGGAATGACTTGTATGACTGGATCAAGCGCAGCTTGAATGCGGTATAGGCATTGTGGAGATCCAAATGTGGAAGGGGCGGCTTACAGGTCAACTGCCGTTACCGCCATGGGCCTCTTCGAAGAAGTAGTCCTTCCAGCTCGCCGCCTTGTTTTTCAGTACGCCCAGTTCCTGCAATTTCTCGGCGTAGATATAGGTACGCTGCGGCACGATGGTGAAATCGATTTCCGGGTCCTGGACGATTTTTTCCACCAGGTCCAACGGCAGCTTGGACTGTTCTACGCGGATGTACGCCTTGGCCGCTGCCGGTTTGTCGGCCTTGATGATCTGCTCGGCTTCGGCCAGCGCGGCGTAGAACGCCTGGTAGGTCTTGGGGTTTTCGTCGTGAAATTTCTGCGTGGTGTAGAGCACGTTGAACGTCGCCGGACCGCCGAGGATGTCGTAGGAACTGAGCACCTTGTGCACGTTGGGGCTCAGCAGCTCCTGGTACTGGAACGGCGGACTGGAGAAGTGCGCGTTGATCTCCGAACCACCGGCAATCAACGCGGCGGTGGCGTCGGGGTGGGCCAGGCTGATGGAGATGTCATCGAATTTCTTGTAGTGGGCATCGCCGAACTGCCTGGCGGTTTCGATCTGCAAGGTCCGCGACTGGAAACCCACCCCGGCGGCAGGCACGGCGATGCGGTCCTTCTCGCTGAAGTCCTTGAGGGTCTTCACGTTGGGGTTGTTGGTCAGCAGGTAGTTGGGCATCGAGCCCAAGGAGGCGATGGCCTTGACGTTCTGTTTGCCCTTGGTACGGTCCCACAGGGTAAGCATCGGCGGCACACCGGCGGACACCACATCCAGGGCGCCGGCCAGCAGCGATTCGTTCATGGCGGTGGCGCCGGAAATGCTGTTCCATTCCACCTGGATGTCCAGGCCCTGGGCCTTGCCGTGTTTTTCGATCAGGTGCTGGTCGCGCACCACATCGAGGATCAGGTAGCCGATGCCGAATTGCTGGGCGATGCTGATCTTGCCTTCGGCCTGGGCACCAGGGCTGAGCAAGACGCTGGCGGCGGCGAGGGACGCGGCCAGGAGGGTCAGGGAGGAACGCTTGAACGTCATGGGGAATCTGCCGCGTTTTCGAGAAGGTGATGGAGCGTAGCCGCGGTTTTTTAGACAGCAAAAGAATATCTGGGTCTATTGTTATGCAAATACCCCTAAAACGGCGCGCGGCTGGTATCGTGCCGCGCTTTGAAAAAACTGCCGCACACTGCGAGGAACTGCACGTTGAACACTGACGAAAAAATGACCGGGGACCTGTTCGAGGTGGATAAGCGCCTGTCACTCAAACCCGTGGTGGACTTCAACAGCTACGTGCGCAGCGCTTTCGGCGACGGTCCGTGCATCTGCATTCGTTGCACCGCCAGCGGCGGTGACGAAACCGGCTACGCGTTCCAGCACACCTTCAGCTTCGACGGCAAACCGACCCAGCGCCGCTTTGCCTCCACGGCGGGCAGTGATGTGTTGATGGCGCTGAAAAAGGCCTGGTTGTCTTTCACCAAGGCTGAGTTGCCTTCGAGTGGCGCGCTGGCGCTGGAGACGGTGAAGGAATTTGTCGAACCGCAGTTGCACAAGCGCCTGGCGCCGCTGTTCCTCGCCAGTGGTCTGGTCAAGGAGGTGGACGGCGAGTTGCACCTGCAGCCACAAGCTGCGGCCTGAACCTAATCGTCAGCGCAAACGGGTGACGGTGAGCGCCACCACGGCGATCCGCTCCACACGCTCATAGCCGGGCTTTTCCAGCTCTTCGCCGAACACATCGGGGTCAAGTTCGCGGTAGGTCCACCCAAAGGCATCGCTGCCCAGCAACGGCGTGACGGCGGCCAGGAACGGGTCTTCCCCGGCGACAATCGCCACGCCGGTGTAGAGCACCAGGCTGCCGCCCAGGGACAGGCGCCCAACGGCCTCGCCGGCGATGCGCACCGACAGTTGCTCGCCCAGTGCCCCGCCGCCATGCCGGTAGGCCCGCTGGCGGTCGTCATTCATGTAGGGCGGGTTGGCGACGATCAGGTCGAATGTCCCTTCGACGCCGCCCAGCACATCGCTGTGGTACGCCGTGACATTCGCCAGCCCGGCCAGCTCGGCATTCACCGCCGTCAGGCGCAGGGCGCGCGGGTTGATGTCCACCGCCAGCACCTCGGCGTCAGGCCGCGCCCGGGCAACCACCAATGCGCCTACACCGGCGCCGCAGCCGATGTCCACGGCGCGCTTGATCGGCTCGAAGCGCTGTTGCATATGGGCTTCGATCAGTTGGGCAAACCGATAGCTGTCAGGCCCGAAAAACACCGCGTCCGCTTGCGTGGTGGGGTACGCCGAGTGGGCAAACAGCAGGTCGTCCAGGCTCGACCAACGCACCGCACTGCGCCACAGCGCCTCGTGTTTTTCGACCACCTCGGCCTGCTGCAGCTCCTCTCGAAACGCCTCCGGCAACAGCTCGCGGTCAAACGGCAGCGACCAGCCGAAGACGTCCCGCAGGTCCTTCGCCAGCGGCCTCCCCTGGCGCTGGAAAAACCGCTCATGGGTCAAGGGCGTTGGCGTGATGAAGCGGTAGCCATTTTCCTTCAACCCCCGGCCCAGGTTCAGCAGGGCGCGGTCGGCGAGTTGTTGTGCAGACATGGGTGATTTCCTTAGCGCAGGCGCGCACGCAGTTGGATAAAGCGGCGAGTGGCATACAACCCGGCGGGCGTGCAGTGACGCCGCGCCGACAGCCACGGGATCAGCGCATTGAGCTGCTGCTCATCAGGCAGGTTCCACAGCGAATCCACCAGCGCCTGGGTGTCCGGGTCGGCCGGGCGATGCTGCTCGCGGGAGAAGCGGCTGCCGCGTCCGGGCCGCACGGGCGCCACACGTTGAGCGCTGATCCAGTCACCCGCGATCCAGTCGCGCAGCAGCTGTTTCTCATAGCCGCTGAACACGCCGAACATCGCCGCGCCCGCGCCTTCGATCAATTGCCAGAAGCGACTCTCGGCCGGATCCTGGTTGCGCTTGATCCAGCCCTTGTCTTCCAGGGCCTGGAGAAAGGCGCCGATCTGCCCCGGCCGCGCCAGCCATTGGTTGACGGTCTTGCCTTCGAAGCGGCAGTAATCCGAATGCATGTGCTGGCCGAACGTGCGCTTGCGTTCAAGCATGGCAACCACTTCGTCATTCAGGTTGAAGTCGTGGATAACCGCGCTGGTCCCCGGGCCGAGGTCATTCAGGCGATACCCCTCGGCCACGCGGCGATAGAAGTCCTCCCTGCCCCTCCCCAGCGGCAGCAGGTTCAACACCGACTGCGCGGCCTTGCAGGCGTGGCCGCTGCTGGCATTGTCGATGGTGACGTGGAGGGTGAAGTAATACGGGTCGATACCCAGTTCGCCCAACTCATACGCGGTGATCAGCAGGTGCAACGGCAACTGCTCATAACCGAGGTTGAAACCGATGATCTCCGGCAGAAAGTCGTCGGCGCACAGGCCCAGCGCCAGTTGCAGGGCGCCTTGCAGGTAATGGTTGTCCTCAAGGCCGGCGTCGCTGTCGGCATCATGCTCGCTGAGTAATTTGCGGTAGATCACCACATGGTTCTGCGCCGCTTCGCCGTCACCCAGCTCTTCCAGGTAGGTGGTGAGCAGGCCGTCGAAACGCGGGTCGTGCCAATAGCGCAGCAGGCCATTGAGCCAGGCCCCGTCGACCTGTTTGGTCGGCGCCACGCGCTGCAGGAAATACAGCGCATGGGCCTTGTTCTGGAAATAACGACGTGGCCGGCCTTGCTGGCGTTGTTCCAGGTAATCGGCATAGGCCTGGGCCACGTCGGCACAGCGCTGTTCGATCCAGGCCGGCAGTTGTTCAGGCATCTGCGGCAACTCACTGGGCGCGTCGCGCACCTGCGCCAAGTGCGTGTGTAGAAACGCCCGCGCAACCTCTTCAGCGCCAGGGGCTTCGCCATACAGGTGTTGGTACAACCACTGGTACTGACCCGGTTGGGTGATGGAGGCCGGCTGGCCCGACAGCGCTGTGAGAAGCGTCATGATGGCAGTTTCCGCAAAGTCTGATCCAACCAGGCCTCCCGACAAGGAGGCCCCGCAAGCGCGCTCAACAGCACACGCGTCTAAAATGCAGAACCTGCGGGCATGGGGAAAATTCAATCGGGGTTGTGCGGCTGTGGATCAGTGGTCGTCAGTAGCCCACGCCGCGGATTCTGGCGCAGCGCAAAAGCCGGCGCGCGACGTCACTTATACAAGATCGCCTGATGGATATCCTCCAGCGCCATGATGCGCTGGGCGGCATTCAGCTTGATGGCCTCCTTGGGCATGCCGAACACCACGCAACTGGCCTCGTCCTGGGCCACCGTGGCGGCTCCGGCCTCGAGCATCTCCTTGAGCCCGCGCGCGCCGTCGTCGCCCATGCCGGTCATGATGATGCCGGTGGCGTTCCTGCCGGCGAACTTGGCCACCGAGCGAAACAGCACATCCACGGATGGCCGGTGCCGGTTGACCAAGGGCCCATCAATGACCTGGGCGTGATAATAGGCGCCGCTGCGGGTCACCATCAGGTGCTTGCCACCCGGCGCGATCAGGGCCAGGCCCGGCAGGATGCGGTCGTTGTTGCGCGCTTCGCGCACCTCGATCTCGCATACGCTGTTGAGGCGCTCGGCAAACGAGGCGGTGAATTTTTCCGGCATGTGCTGCACGATCACCATGCCTGGGCACACCCTCGGCAGTGCCGTCAGAACCGCCTCCAACGCTTGGGTACCGCCGGTGGACGTGCCGATGGCGACGATACGCTCGGTGGTCTGTGCCATGGCATGGCCATTGGCGGCAGGCAGGATCGCATCCGCGGTGAGCTTGCTGGCCGGGGCCAGTGCCGGCGCCGGGCTGGCGCTGCGCTTGCCCAGGTTCCTGACGTTGGAGTTCGCTGCGGCGCGGATCGCGGCCACCAGCTCGGCCGCCGACTCGATCAGGAAACTCTTCAACCCGGTAGTGGGCTTGGTGATGATTTCCACCGCGCCCGCCGACAGCGCCTGCAGGGAGGTTTCCGCGCCTTTCTGGGTCAGCGAGGAACAGATCACCACCGGCGTCGGCCGTTCGCTCATGATTTTCTTGAGAAAGGTGATGCCGTCCATGCGCGGCATTTCCACGTCCAGCACGATCACATCCGGCCATTCCCGGGCGAGTTTATCCATGGCGAAAATCGGGTCGGAGGCGGCGCCCATGACGTGGATATCCGGCGTATCGCTGAGAATCGCCAGCAGTACCTGGCGCACCACGGCCGAATCATCGACCAGCAGCACACTGATTTTTTTGGTAGGCATCTTGTTGAATTGTTCCCATTGGTTGGTGCCGGACCCAGACGTTGCCGTTCCACAGGTCGAACATGATCGTGCGGTAACCGGTACTGCCCATGTCCTGGGCCGTCAGGTGCAGGTGATAGCGCTCGGCCAGGGCCAGCGCCGCGCGAATATTCAGGCTGGCCACGTCCTGCGTCGGCAGGCGGCGCAGCTGGGGAAACATCTTGCCGCCGCCGAACAACTTGACCTGGTAATCCTGTGCATGGGTGCCATTGATCTCGGCGTGGCGCAGCAGCAGTTCCAGGGCTTCGTCGGCATATCGGCCGTCCAGGGGCTGATGGTCGCGCACGCGCCCCGGCAGCATGAAGTGACACATGCCGCCGATCAGCCGTTGCGGGTGCCAAAAGGTGATCGCCACGCAGGAGCCGAGCAAGGTGCGCAGGCGCGTCGGCCGCGTCGCAAAGCTGACCTGGCCAGGCGCCAATACCACTTCGGCCGTACCGACGGGCTTTTTCATGGCTTGCGGTAAATCGACGGCGCCACCAGCTTCAAGGTGTCATTGACACCGTGGAGGCTTTCCGAGTGACTGATGATCAGGTAACCGCCCGGCTTGAGCAGCGGCAACAGGCGCGCGACCACCTGGCTCTTGGTCTGCTGGTCGAAATAAATCATCACGTTGCGCAGGAAGATCACCTCGAACTCACCCAGGGCCGGCAGCGCTTCGTTAAGGTTGACCTGGACAAAATTGACGCGGCTACGCAAGGCCTTGTCGATCAGCAAGGTGCCCTCCTGGCGACCAATGCCCTTGAGGCAGTACTTGGCCAGCAGCGGTTGGGGCAATGTCTCGGTGCGTTCCATGGAGTAATGGCCGGTGCGCGCCTTGGCCAGCACTTGGGAGCTGATGTCCGAGCCGACCACTTCCCAGGGCGTGCTGCCGAGGCTTTCGGCCAGGGTCATCGCCAGGCTGTAGGGTTCTTCACCGGAGGAGCTGGCCGCGCTCCACACGCGAAACACCTTGCCCGGCGCGGCCCGGGGCAGCACGTGCTGACGCAGGAAGTCGAAGTGCTTGGGCTCGCGAAAAAAATAGGTTTCGTTGGTGGTCAGCAAATCCAGCGCAACCTGCAGTTCGCCCTTGCGCTGGTCATTCATGATCAGCTTGAAATACTCACCATAGCTGTGCAGCTCATAGTGCTTGAGGCGCTTGAACAGGCGCCCGGCCACCAGGGCTTTCTTGGTCGGCGACAGGTTGATGCCCGCCGCGCGGTACAGCCAGGTCTGGAACTGACCGAATTCATGGTCATCGATGGACACGGTGTCTGGCATGGTCGGGTCTCAACGCGGGTCGAGGTCGAGGGCCGGCGCCTGGCCGGCCTCGGCGAGGCTGGACATCTCATCGATGGACAGCACCTTGTCCACCTCCAGCACGATCACGAACTTGCCGTCGACCTTGGCCATGCCGCTGATGAAATCGGCGCGAATTCGTGCGCCGAAGTTGGGTGGCGGCTCGATCTGCGTCGCCGGGATCTCCCGCACCGCAGACACCGTATCGACCAGCAGCCCGATGTCCTGGGCCTGGCCATCTTCGGTACTCGCCTCGATGATAATCACGCAGGAGCGCCGGGTGATCGCCGAGTTGGCCCGGCCAAAGCGCGCCGACAGGTCGACCACCGGCACCACCGCGCCGCGCAGGTTGATCACCCCGCGTACGAACGCGGGCATCATCGGCACCACGGTCAGGCTGCCGTATTCGATAATTTCCTTGATCCCCAGAATGCCGATGGCGAACATTTCGCCGCCGAGCATGAAGGTCAGATACTGCGCATCCTCGTCGACCGCTGCTGCGGTCTGCCGAGTCGTCATTGCTGCACCCATGTCACTCTCCCTAGTAGGCCCGTATTGATCGTGGGATCAGAAGCGGGTGAAATCCGCTTCGTCCGGGGCACTGGCCATGGTGTAGGCGAACGCCTTGCGCTGCGCCGGTAGTTTTGGCTGTGGCGCCTGACGGTTGGGCTTGCTGCCCGGGCTGTCCACGCTGTTGCTTTGAACCGCAGCCTTGGGCGCTGAATCCAGCACGAAAAAGCTCATGGCCTGTTGCAGTTGCTCGGCCTGGCTGCTCATTTCTTCCGCCGTGGCCGCCAGCTCCTCGCTGCTCGAGGCATTTTGCTGGGTCACCTGGTTGAGCTGGGTCATCGCGGTGTTGATCTGCGCGACACCGGCCGCCTGTTCCTCGGACGCGGCGCTGATTTCCTGCACAAGGTCGGACGTCTTGTTGATGGAGGGCACCATTTCGTCGAGCAACTTGCCAGCTTTCTCGGCCATGTCCACGCTGCTGGAGGACAGTTCACCGATTTCCTGGGCGGCAACCTGGCTGCGTTCGGCCAACTTGCGCACTTCGGCGGCCACCACGGCGAATCCCTTGCCGTGCTCGCCGGCCCGAGCGGCCTCGATGGCGGCGTTGAGCGCGAGCAGATTGGTCTGGTAGGCGATGTCATCGATGATGCTGATGCGCTGGGCGATTTTCTTCATCGCCACCACGGTCTGCTGCACCGATTCGCCGCCCTCGGTGGCTTCCTTGGCGGCCTTGCTGGCCATGCCATCGGTGACCTTGGCGTTTTCGGTGTTCTGGTTGATGCTGGCACTCATCTGCTCGACCGACGCACTGGTTTCCTCGACGCTGGCAGCCTGTTCACTGGTGGCCTGGCTCATCGATTGCGCGGTGGCGCTGACCTCCTCGGAGGCGCTGGCCAGGTTGTCGGCGGCGTTACGCACTTCGCCGATGATATGGGCGAGCTTGCCGACCATGTTGCGCATGGCGTTGAGCACCATGCCGGTTTCATCCTTCCCGCCCGGCTCGATGTGCGCGTTGAGGTTGCCTTCGGCCAATTGCTCGGCGGCGCTCGCGGCCTGGCGCAATGGGCGAGAAATGATCCGCGCGATGAACATCGCCAGGCCCAGGCCAATCAACAGGGCCGCGACCAGTACCGCGATGATCGACACCCGCGCGCTTTCATACAGCGCCGAGCCCTTGTCACCTGCGGCCGTTGCGCCGGCATCATTGAGCTCGACCATTTTCTGCAGACGGGCCGTCACCTCATCGAAATGCCCCTTGGACTCTCCCCTGAGCAAACCGCGCGCCTGGACTTCCTGGTTCTGGCGAGAAAACTCAAGCACCTGCTTGCTGGATGCCAGGTAGGCGTCCCAAGCGCTTTTCACGCTGGCCAGGAGCTGCCGATCTTCATCGTTCGACAGCAATTGCTCGTAGGTGCCCATGCGGGTTTCGAACTGTTGGCGCGCGTCGGCGGCTTCGCGTTCGGCCTGGGCCTTTTCCTCGGCAATCTCGGTGCCGATGTGGCGGTTCTCTTTCAAGCGATAGTTGGCGGCAAAAAAGCGCATGCCTGCCGCGGCACGCATGGAGGGCATCCAGTTGCCCTTGATGTCCTGGGCGGCCTGGTTGACGGCACCGAGCTGGAGGATGGCGAAGCCGCCCATGGCCCCAGTGAGCGCCAGGACCACCAGGAATGAACAGATCAACTTGGTGGAAATCTTAAGATCGTAGAACCATTTCATCGGGGAACCTCCATGGAATTGCAAATGCGTCAGCGAGCGACGGCCGGTGGCGACTGAGGCGCCTGGGCCGTGCGGGCTTCCAGTTGTACGATTTGGTTGAGCAGTACCGGTACATCCAGGATCAGGGCCACCGCGCCGCTGCCCAATATGGTCGAGCCGCTGATGCCACGCAGTGCACCGAACAACTTGCCCAGGGGTTTGATCACAGTCTGGAACTCGCCGAGCAGGTCATCCACCACCAGCCCGGCCTTATGCTCGGCGTAACGCACCACCACCACATTCTGGCGTCGGGTCGCGGGGCCTTCGTGGCTGAAGTGGTCGCGCAGGTGCACCAACGGCAACACCTGGCCACGCAGGTCCAGGTAGCCCGTGTCGCGGCTGGACTGGCGCTGCTGTTCATCCAGCTCGATACACTCCTGGACCATGTCCAGGGGAATCACGTAGGTGGATTGGTCGATGCCGACCAGGAACCCATTGATGATCGCCAGGGTCAGCGGCAAGCGAATACGCACCACGGTGCCCTGGCCGGGGCGGCTGTCGAGGTCGACGGTGCCGCGCAGCAAGGTGATATTGCGCTTGACCACGTCCATGCCGACACCGCGCCCGGACAGGTTGGTCACCGCCTCGGCGGTGGAGAACCCGGCTTCGAAGATCAGGTTGTAGATCTCCTGGTCGGTGAGCACCGCACCGCTGGCCACCAGCCCGCGCTCCTGGGCCTTTTGCAGGATGCGATCGCGGTTGAGGCCGGCGCCGTCGTCAGCGATCTCGATGACGATGCTTCCCGAGTCGTGGTAGGCATTGAGGCTCAGATGGCCCTTGGCCGACTTGCCGGCCGCACGCCGCGCATCGGCGCTTTCGATGCCGTGGTCCATGGCGTTGCGCAACAGGTGCATCAGCGGGTCGCCGATCTTCTCGACCACGGTCTTGTCCAGTTCGGTTTCCGCGCCGCTGATGCTCAGTTCGATGTCCTTGCCCAGCTCCTGGCTGATATCGCGCACCACGCGGCGAAAGCGGTTGAACGTGTCGCCGATGGGGATCATGCGCAAATGCAGGGCGCCATCGAGGATCTCTTCCACCAGCCCCGAGACTGTCGAGGAGGCCTCGTGCAACGGGTCGTTGTTACAGGACCGGGCCAGCAGGTTCGCGCCGGCGCTGGCGATGACCAGCTCGCCGACCAGATTAATCAATTCGTCGAGTTTGTCGGCGTTGACGCGCACGTAATTGCCGTCGCGGCTTTTCGCTTCGCCGGTCGCCAGGCGCTGCGGTGCAGCCGTCACAAGGGCTGGCTCGGCCTGCGTGCCCGGTTCGCCCGCCGGGGCCTGGGTGCTGTCGGGCGCTTCATCGACGGCACTGATGTGCACGTCACAGTCGTCACGCACGAAATCGAACACCTCGTTGAGGCTGGCATGGCTGGCGGTCGAGCGCAGGTCGATCTCGAAACCCAGGTAGCAGCTTTCCGGGTCCCAGCTGTCCATGGGCGGGATGCTGTCGGTCAGGGTGGCGACCTGTATCAACTGCCCCAAGGTCTCGAGGTAGCGCAGAAATGACAGCGGGTCCATGCCATTACGGAACACATCCGTGCCGAAGCGCAGGGAAATATGCCAAAGCACTTCGACCGCCACGTCGTCGGTCACCTCGGCGGTTTCGACGCTGGCAACGGCGGTTCGCATCGGCTGGTAGGCACTCAGCGCCTCGCGCAATGCCTCGCCGCGCTCCAGAGCGGCAGGGGTCGGCGTTTCACCGCGGTCAGCGACCACTTCGACCAGTTCGAGTATGTGGTCGCCGCACTTGAGCAGCAGCGCGATCAAGGCGGCGTCCACCGCCACACTGCCTTCGCGCAGGCGGTCAAGCACGTCTTCGACGATATGCGTGAACCCGACGATCGACGCCAGGCCGAAAAGGCCCGCCGAACCCTTGATGGTGTGCGCGGCGCGGAAAATCGCGCCGATGGCATCCTGGTCGCCGGGCTCGCTTTCCAATTGCAGCAGGGATTGCTCCATGGCCTGCAACAGCTCGCGCGCCTCAACGATGAATGTCTGTTGTGCCTGATCGAGATTGATGCTCACCGTGACTTTCCTTGTCGATCAAAAAACCTGGGAAGCGCGGCTATGAGGCCGCGCTGCGACACAGTTGGAGCGCCTGCGTGACCGCCTGGCTCTGGCCGGTCACGCTCAAGGCTATGCCGGCATTACCGGCCTCACGCCGGATGACCGCGAGCAACTGCAAGCCGGCGCCATCCATTTCCGTGACCTCAGACAGGTCCAGCTCCAGGCGGGGTGCCGCGCCCATCTGCGGCAGCAGCGCCGCCGCCAATTCCGCTACGGTGTAGATCGTAAGCTCGCCGTCAATGCGCACGTGGGCCGTGTCGTCGAGTGTTTCAGTGGTAATCGGCATGGGAGCCTCCCTGGCGCCGGGGTCAAGGCAGGATCAGTTTAGACACAGCTGCCAACATCTGCGCAGGCTGGAACGGCTTGACCACCCAGGCCTTGGCGCCAGCGGCCTGGCCCTCGGCCTTTTTCGACTCCTGGGACTCGGTGGTGAGCATGATGATCGGGGTGAACTTGTAGTTGGCCAGCTTCTTGACCTCCTTGACGAAGGTGATGCCGTCCATGTTGGGCATGTTCACGTCGCTGATGATCAGGTGCACTTTCTGCCCGGTCAGCTTGCCCAGGGCATCCTTGCCGTCGCTGGCCTCGATGACGTCGTAACCGGCGCTTTTCAAGGCTATGCCGACCACTTGCCGCACGCTGCTGGAGTCGTCGACCACTAATACACTCTTCGCCATGATGTACTCCTAAAAGAAGGTGATGTCTTGAGAATTCTGCTGCACGGCCGCCTCTCCATGGTGCAGGCGGCGTTGCTCGTCGGTGGCATAGGTGGCTTCCATGCGCGCCAGCCATTGGCGGGCGTCGACGGCCACCGGCTGGTCCGGGGCCTGGCTGGCCTGCAGGAGGTGCTCATGCAGGGCCTGCATGTTGTCGCGCACGTGGCTGAGGATCTGGCTGACCCGGTCCTGGAATTGCAGGTTGACCAGCACTTCGGTCATCTCATCCCGGATGCCGTAGCTTTCCTGCTTGAGCAGATCGGCGGATTCGGCCAGGCGTCCGGTGATGTTCTGGAAGCGTTCGAGCACCACTTGAATACTGTTTTCGGACTCGGCCACCGAATGGCTGTCCTGGTCGGCACTGCTGGACGCGGCCTGGACCAATTGCGTAATGGCGTTGTTGATGATGTCGACCTTGGCCGACATCTGCTGGCCGGTTTCACTGGATTTGCTCGACAGGCTGCGCACCGCGTCGGCCACCACCGCAAAACCGCGCCCGGCCTCACCGGCACGCGCCGCCTCGATGGCGGCGTTGAGGGCCAGCAGGTTGGTTTGCGCGGCGATCGCCGCCACATCGGCGGCCATGGTCCGCAGTTCGCCGGTGTAGGCGGTCAGGCTGCGGACCTGGGCCAGGGTCTGGTCACGGCTGGTTTGGGTGGCCTTGAGCGAATTGATCACCTGGCTCAGCTCGCTGTCACTGCGTGCCAGCACCTCAAGCGCACCGTCGGCGGCCTGCCCGTCCAGTTCGCCGGCCGCGTGCTGCGAGGCTTGTACCGTTTCCTGCAAGCGTGCGGCGATCCCGGTGAAACGGTTGGCCAGGCTCACGATCGCTTCTTCGGTCTGATGGCGCGAGCTTTCCACCTGCTTGGCCCAGATGGGCATGGCGCCCAGCAATACCTCATCGAGCTGGGCACGGGAGGCCATGCCGTCGTGCGCCGCGTGCGCATCTGACTGATCCGCCTGTGCAAGCGCTTGCCGCATTGCGTTGCGCTGCGAACTCGCACTCCAGGCACAGGCACCGAGGCCGATCAGCACCAGTACCGTGCAAGCCAGCAGATTGGCCGGCGAGGTTGATTGCACAAGTATCCACAACACGGCGGGCACGACCGGGATCAAAGCGAACCAGCGAAAACGCGGATAAACGGGAAGAGGCAGGCGGCTGGATTGGCGCTGGGGCATGAGTTCGATCCTTGAACGTTGTTGCGGATGTAAGTGACATAGTTGTTATCTGCGCTGTAACTTGCAACTTGAGGCGACTTGAGTGCCTTCCGTCTGGTTTATGACCGCAGGGTGACAGATCGGTCAGTTCTGGATTCTTGTTCCTGAAGGATCAGCGGTGGTTTACCGAACAGGGGGTTGTCGCAAGCGCTGGCTAGCGAGTCTGTCTTTCAGGCTGAAAAATCTCTTTGTGGTGAGGGCGGTTGGTTCCGTGGCGGCCTTCGGGCCGACCATGTCGTTGGGTTTGACCGAGTACATATCCGTTGCTGCGGTCACGGCTGCCTACGGTTCCGCTCTTACAGCGGGTCACTTTGGAAAAGCCCCAAAGTAACCAAAGGGCTCTTGCCCCACCACTCGGTACCTCGCCTAGGCTCGGTATGCCCGAACGCAGGCTTGAATCCGTGGGCCGCCGTCATGGGCCATCCCTGGCCCAGGACGGCTAACCCGGCGTCCTGCCGGGTTACCCACGGATTCAAGCCTGCGTTCGGCCAGCGTGGTTAACGGGGCGCCTAGGATCAAGATCAAAAGCCAGAGCAAAAGCAGAGCAAAAGCAGACCGAGTTCTAGCTGATATGTGGAGATCCAAATGTGGGAGGGGCGGTGCGACGATTCGACTTGCCCCCGATGAGGGAGTGTCAGTCACTTATTTTTTAACTGACCCGGCGCTATCGGGGGCAAGTCGAATCGTCGCACCGCCCCTCCCACATTTTTAACCGAGTACACCAGACCCAACTCCGGTCGGCTCTAAGGCCGCCGCGCTTCGGCTTTTGATCTCAAATCGCCCCGTCAAACACGCTGGCCGAACGCAGGCTTTGGAGCGTGGGTAACCCGGCAGGACGCCGGGTTAGCCGCGCTGGGCCAGGGATGGCCCATCGCGGCGGCCCACGCTCCAAAGCCGGAGTGAGGGCACACCGAGCCTAGGCGAGGTGCCGAGTGTTGGGGCGAAGACCTTTTGGTTACTTTTGGGTCTTTCCAAAAGTGACCCGCTGTAAGAGCGGAACCGTAGGCAGCCGTGACCGCAGCAACGGATATGTACTCGGTCAACTCCAAATACATGGTCGGCCCGAAGGCCGCCACGGAAGCAAGCTTCCTCGCCACAGACCAATGAAAATTGTGTAGACACCCATACTCAGGATTACCTGACCACCGCGCGCCATCGGTCACAGAGCTGCGCCTTTATGTTTGCACCAAAACAAAACGGCACCTGGGTGCCGTTTTGTGTTCCACGCCCCGGCACGTTTACTTACGCGCTGCCTCCCACTGCTTGAGCAGATCGCCATAGGCCACGGTCTCGCCTTTCGGTTTCTCGTTGGCCAGTTTCGGTTTCGGCGCGCCCGGCTGGTCGAACCAGTATTGCGCGTCACGCTCGGGGTTCATTTTCGGGCCGCACACCGGTTGCACCTTGGAGCGCTCCAGGCGCGTCATGATCGCGTCCTGCTCCTTGGCCAGGTTGTCGAGGGCCTGTTGCGGGGTTTTCTCGCCGCTGGCGGCGGCGGCGATATTGCTCCACCACAGTTGCGCCAGACGTGGGTAGTCCGGCACGTTGGTACCGGTCGGGGTCCACTCGACCCGCGCCGGGCTGCGGTAGAACTCCACCAGGCCACCGAGTTTCGGCGCCATGTCGGTCATGGCCTGGGAGTTGATGTCGGACTCACGAATCGGCGTCAGGCCGACGATGGTTTTCTTCAGGGACACGGTTTTCGAGGTGACGAACTGCGCGTAGAGCCAGGCCGCGAGTTTCTGTTTCTCCGGGGTGGACTTGAGGAAGGTCCAGGAACCCACGTCCTGGTACCCCTTCTTCATGCCTTTTTCCCAATACGGCCCGACCGGCGACGGCGCCATGCGCCATTTCGGCGTGCCGTCGGCATTCACCACCGGCAGGCCCGGCTTGGTCATGTCGGCGGTAAACGCGGTGTACCAGAAGATCTGCTGGGCGATGTTGCCCTGGGACGGCACCGGGCCGGATTCGGAGAAGGTCATGCCCGCCGCTTCCGGTGGCGCATAGGCTTTCATCCAGTCCACGTATTTCTGCGTGGCGAACACCGCCGCCGGGCCGTTGGTGTCGCCGCCACGGGTGACGCTGGAGCCCACCGGGTGGCAGTCCTCCACGCGGATGCCCCACTCGTCCACCGGCAAACCGTTGGGCAGGCCCTTGTCGCCGCCGCCGGCCATGGAGAACCAGGCATCGGTGAAGCGCCAGCCCAGGGACGGGTCTTTCTTGCCGTAGTCCATGTGCCCATAGATGCGCTTGCCGTCGATTTCCTTGACGTCTTCGCTGAAGAATCTGGCGATGTCTTCATAGGCCGACCAGTTCACCGGCACGCCGAGTTCATAGCCGTATTTTTCCTTGAACTTGGCTTTCAGCTCCGGCCGCTCGAACCAGTCGGCGCGGAACCAGTAGAGGTTGGCGAATTGCTGGTCGGGCAGCTGATAGATCTTGCCGTCCGGCGCGGTGGTGAAGGAGATGCCGATAAAGTCCTTGATATCCAGGGTTGGCGAGGTGAAGGCCTTGCCTTCGTTGGCCATCAGGTCGGTGATGGATTCGGTCTTGCCATAGCGAAAGTGCGTACCGATCAAGTCGGAATCGTTGACCCAGCCGTCATAGATATTCTTGTCGGACTGCATCTGGGTTTGCAGTTTCTCTACCACGTCGCCTTCCTGCAGCAGGTCGTGGGTCAGCTTGATGCCGGTGATTTCGCTGAAGGCCTTGGCCAGCACCTTGGATTCGTACTCGTGGGTGGTGAGGGTTTCCGACACCACGTTGATTTTCATCCCACGGAACGGTTCGGCGGCCTTGATAAACCACTTCAACTCCTCAAGCTGCTGGTCGGCCGTAAGGGTCGACGGCTTGAACTCGCTGCCGATCCATTTCTTCGCCGCATCTTCATACGCATCAGCCCAGGCCGAAGCGCTCAAACCGCTGAGGGCCAGTACGGCGGCCAATGAAATGCTATGTCGCAGCTTATTGTTCTTATTCAACATAGAGACCTCCTGGTTGTTTATTCATAAGGGCACTAGCCCCAACGCATCACACTCAACAGCCATACCAGGGAGAGCGCGGACGCTACCCAGATGCTCCAGTCGGTAACGCCGATCACCAGCAAATGCAGGTAGGCGCTGCCGAGAAGACCGATAAACAAGCGATCACCACGGGTGGTGCTGATCGGCAGGACGCCGCGCCGCGGGATGCTCGGCGAGCGCAGCTCCCAGGTGGTCATGCCCGCCAGAATCAGGGCAATGCCGCCAAAGAACAGTGCAGTAGGGGTGGTCCAGGCCATCCATTCCATCATCGACTCCTCAGACCCGGCCCAGGGCAAAGCCCTTGGCCACATGGTTGCGAACAAACCAGATCACCAGCATGCCGGGCAGGATGGTCAACACCCCCGCCGCTGCCAGCACGCCCCAATCGATACCCGAGGCCGACACCGTGCGGGTCATCACCGCCGCGATGGGCTTGGCGTTGACCGAGGTCAGGGTGCGCGCCAGCAGCAGCTCGACCCAGGAAAACATGAAGCAGAAAAACGCGGTCACACCGATGCCGGAGCCGATCAACGGGATAAAAATCTTCACGAAGAACTTGGGAAAACTATAGCCGTCGATGTAGGCGGTTTCGTCGATTTCCTTGGGCACCCCGGACATGAAGCCCTCCAGGATCCACACCGCCAGCGGTACGTTGAACAGGCAGTGGGCCAAGGCCACGGCGATGTGCGTGTCGAACAGGCCGATGGACGAATACAGCTGGAAAAACGGCAGCAGGAACACCGCCGGTGGCGCCATGCGGTTGGTCAACAGCCAGAAGAACAGGTGCTTGTCACCCAGGAAGCGGTAGCGCGAGAAGGCATAGGCTGCCGGCAACGCCACGCTCAGGGAAATCACCGTGTTCAGGCTCACGTAGTACAGCGAGTTGAGGTAACCGGTGTACCAGCTCGGGTCGGTGAAGATCACCTTGTAGTTGGCCAGGGTGAAATCCTGCGGAAACAGGGTCAGGCCGCCGAGGATTTCGGTGTTGCTCTTGAAGGACATGTTCAGCAGCCAGTAGATCGGCACCAGCAGGAACAGGATGTAGATCAGCAGCGGAATAACCTTGCGCTTGCTCATGTTGGCGGCCTCAGCGGTTGGCGTCGGAGTGGGTCATGGCGGTGTAGAACAGCCAGGACACCAACAGGATGATCAGGAAGTACACCAGGGAAAACGCCGCCGCCGGGCCCAGGTCGAATTGGCCTACGGCCATCTGGGTCAGCGTCTGACTGAGGAACGTCGTGGCATTACCCGGCCCGCCCCCCGTGAGGACGAAGGGCTCGGTGTAGATCATGAAGCTGTCCATGAAGCGCAGCATCACCGCGATCAGCAGCACGCTTTTCATCTTCGGCAACTGGATATGCCGGAACACCGCCCACGCCGAAGCCCGATCGATACGTGCGGCCTGGTAGTACACATCCGGGATCGCTCGCAGCCCGGAATAACACAGCAGCGCCACCAGTGAGGTCCAGTGCCACACATCCATCACCAGCACGGTGACCCAGGCGTCCATGGTGTTGGCCGCGTAGTTGTAGCTGATGCCCAGGGCGTTGAGGCTGTAGCCCAACAGGCCGATATCGGCGCGGCCGAAGATCTGCCAGATGGTGCCCACCACGTTCCACGGAATCAGCAGCGGAATGGCGAGGATGATCAGCACCAGCGACGACCAGCGGCCCTTGGTCGGCATGGTCAGGGCGATGGCGATGCCCAGGGGGATTTCGATCAGCAGCACGCAGGCCGAGTAGATGAACTGGCGCAGCAGCGAGTCGTGCAGGCGCGGGTCGAGCAGCACCTGTTTGTACCAGTCGGCGCCGACAAAGTAGCGGCTGGACTGGTCGAAGATGTCCTGCACCGAATAGTTGACCACCGTCATCATCGGGATCACCGCACTGAACGCCACCAGCAGGAACACCGGCAACACCAGCCACCAGGCCTTGTTGTTCTGCACCTTGTTCATGGCTGCACCTCCAGCAGGTAATCGTCGGCATACACCATCAGCCACTGCGCGGGAAAGCTGATGGACGCCCTGCCCTCGGGCACCGGTTTGTCTTCGGCCAGGCGCACTTTGAGGGTGGCGCCGTCGAGGTTGAGGGTCATGATCTTGTAGGTGCCGAGGTCTTCGAGGTGAGTGACATCGGCTTGCAGGGCGTCAGGGTTGTACTCGTCCCATACGTGAATGAATTCCGGGCGGATCCCCACCTGCAGCGTCTTGTAGTCGCTGCCGGCAATGCGTTGCTGCAAGGCCTCGGACAACGGCAGAAGCGTGCTGGCAAAGCGCACACCACCGGCCTCGGCCTGCACCTCGATCAGATTCATCCCAGGGCTACCGATGAAATAGCCGACAAAGGTGTGGCTGGGCCGCTCGAACAACTCACGGGGCGTGCCGAACTGCACGATCTGCCCGCCGTACATCACCGCGATCTTGTCGGCGAAGGTCGAGGCCTCAAGCTGGTCATGGGTGACGTAGACCATGGTGATATTGAACTGCTCATGGATCTGCTTGAGCTTGCGCCGCAGCTTCCACTTCAGGTGCGGGTCGATCACCGTCAGCGGTTCGTCAAAGAGGATGGCCGACACATCATCCCGCACCAGGCCACGGCCCATGGAGACTTTCTGTTTTTCGTCGGCGGTGAGGTTGCGGGCTTTTTTGCTCAGCAGGTTTTGCAGGTCGAGGACTTCGGCGATTTCCTGCACCTTGCTGTGAATTTTCGCCTCGGCCATGCCCTGGTTTCGCAGGGGAAAGGCCAGGTTATCGAACACGGTCATGGTGTCGTACACCACCGGGAACTGGAACACCTGGGCGATGTTGCGTTTTTCCGGGGTGAGGTCATTGACCACTTTGCTATCGAACAGCACCTGCCCTTCGGACGGGCTGAGCAGGCCGGAGATGATGTTGAGCAACGTCGACTTGCCGCAGCCCGACGGCCCGAGCAAGGCGTAGGCACCGCCCTGCTCCCACACGTGATTCATTGCCCGGATAGCGTAGTCCTCAGGGCCGCTCGGCGTGGGACTGTAGCTGTGCGCCAGGTTCTGCAAATGGATCTCGGCCATCAGGCAACCCTCGCGACGCGGCGCCCGGGGGCCTGGACCAAACGGCCCTGGCCATCGAACACAAACAGTTTATGGGTGGGGATGTACACACGGATCGGCGCGTCGACGTCGTACTCATGCACCCCCGGCAGGTGCAGCACCAGCAGGAAGTGCTCGCTGCGCACATGCAGGAAGGTTTCCGAACCGCTGATCTCGGCGACTTCCACGGTCACCGCCAGCTCGAGGTCGTCGTCGTTGCTCGGCACCAGGCTGATATGGCTGGGGCGCACACCAAAGCGGAATTCGCCTTCGCCGATGGGGCGCAGGTCGACGTTCAGCGGGAAGTGCACGAAATTGGCGAAGCTCACCTCGTTACCGCTGATACGTCCCGGCATCAGGTTGATCGGCGGCTCGGAAAACAGCTCGGCGGCCAACACCGTTTGTGGTTGGTGATACACCTCGGCAGCCTTGCCGCTCTGGATCACCCGGCCTTCGTGAAGAATGGTGGTGGTGCCGCCCAGGGCCAGGGCCTCGTTCGGTTCGGTGGTGGCGTAGATGGCGATGGTGTGCCGCGCCTTGAACAGCTCGCGCATTTCCTGACGCAGCTCTTCGCGCAGTTTGTAGTCCAGGTTCACCAGCGGCTCGTCGAACAGGATCAGTTCGGCATCTTTCACCAACGCGCGGGCCATGGCCGTGCGTTGCTGCTGGCCCCCGGACAACTCCAGCGGGTGACGTTGCAGGAATTTCTCGATGCGCAGCATCCGCGCGGTTTCCAGCACCTTGCTCTGGATCAGCTCGTTGGACACACCGGCCTGGCGCAACGGCGAGGCGATGTTTTCGAACACGGTCATGGTCGGGTAGTTGATGAACTGCTGATACACCATCGACACGTTGCGCAGGCGCACCGGTTTGTGGGTGACATCCACGCCGTTCATTAGGATGCGCCCGCTGTCGGGCTTGTCCAGGCCCGCCATCAGGCGCATCAGGCTGGTCTTGCCGGACAGGGTGCGGCCCAGCAGAACGTTGAAGGAGCCGGCTTCGAAGCGCAGGTTGGCGTCGTCGATCCAGGTTTGGCCTTCGACGACGCGGGAGACATGTTCCAGGGTCAATGACATGACACGACCTTTTTATTATTGGAATGAATCTGGCCAGTCGTCAGAGCGAGTTTCATGCCAAAAACGGCAGGTGCTTGATCCGCAAGGAAATGGGTTGAACGTGATGTTCAGGAGCGAACAGAAATGAACAGATCAGGCTGAACAACTGAACAATCCTGGGGTTGACAATGAACAGTTATGAACAACACTCTTTGAACCCGATTGATCTGGTTACATCCGCTGGATTGTGCAAGACCCCAAAACAATAAAAAGAAGGTCGCCCGATGGCCGAACCCCTGGCTCACGACACCCTTATCCAGGAATCCTGGCGCCGTTGCCGCGCCTTCGGCCTGGACCACCAGAGCACGCCCAGCTTCGATCAACTGCCCGCCGAGGGCATCAGCCAATTGCTGGAAAGCCAGCATTCCCTGGTGCAGACCACGCACCAGGAAGTCCTGCCCTACTACGAAAACATCCTGAGCAATTCCAACTGCCTGATCATGCTGGCCGACAACCAGGGCCAGGTGCTGACCAGCTGGGGCACCCAGCGCTTTATCGAGCCCAAGCTGGCCCGGGGGTTCAGCGCCGGCGCCAGCTGGATGGAGCGTTCCAGCGGCACCAATGCCATCGGCACCGCGCTGGCCTGCGCCCAGGCGGTGCATATCGAACATGACGAACACTTCCTCAAGGCCAACCGCTTCATGACCGGCTCGGCAGCGCCGATCTTCGATGCCCAGCGCGAAATCATCGCGGTGCTGGATGTCTCCAGCGACAGCTACTTGCCGCCCTCCCACACCCTGGGCATGGTCAAGATGATGAGCCAGACCGTGGAAAACCGGCTGATCCTCAACCTGTTTCGCGGCGAACACTTCCAGCTGACCTTCAACACCGGCCTGAGCAACCTCGACAGCCAATGGGCGGGCCTGCTGATCTTTGACGAGAGCGGCCAGGTGCTTTCGGCCAACCGCCGGGCCGACAACCTGCTGGGCATCAGTCTGTCGCGGGTGATGATCGACAGTTTGTTCAAGGTGTCGCTGCTGGAGTTGCTCAATCAACCGGAGGGCCTGCCCTTTTCGCTGCAGGCGGCGGGACGCAATCGCTTCCAGTGCCTGCTGAAGCGGCCGAAGCAGATGCCGGTGCAGGCCCGCGTGTTCAGCGAGCCCATTGCGCCAAAGCCCGCCGCGATTGGCCTGAAGACCTTGCACTTTGGTGATGTGCGCGTGGAAAAAGCCGTGCGCCAGGCCGAGCGCCTGCTGGAGAAGGACATCCCGCTGCTGATCCACGGGGAAACCGGGGTGGGCAAGGAAGTCTTCGTCAAGGCCCTGCATCGGGCCAGTTCCCGCAGCCAGCAGGCGTTTATCGCGGTGAACTGTGCGGCGATTCCCGCCGAGCTGGTGGAATCGGAACTGTTCGGCTACGAAAAAGGCGCGTTCACCGGCGCCAACCAGAAAGGCAGCATCGGCCTGATCCGCAAGGCCGACAAAGGCACGCTGTTCCTCGATGAAATCGGCGATATGCCGCTGCCGACGCAAGCGCGCCTGTTGCGGGTATTGCAGGAGCGTTGCGTGCAACCGGTGGGCAGCAGCGAGTTGTTCCCGGTGGATTTGCGCATCATCTCGGCCACTAACCGGGCCTTGCGCGAGCAGGTCCAGGCCGGGCGCTTTCGCGAGGACTTGTACTACCGCATCGGCGGCCTGACCCTTGAATTGCCGCCGTTACGCGAGCGCAGCGACAAGCGGGCGCTGTTCCAGCAGCTGTGGCAGCAACACCGGGAGCCAAGCCAATGGGCCGGGCTCAGCGCCGAGGTGCTGGCGCTGTTCGAACAGCACCCGTGGCCCGGCAACCTGCGCCAGGTGAGCAGCGTGCTGCAGGTGGCGCTGGCGATGGCCGAGGAACAGCCGATCCGTCCGGAGCATCTGCCGGACGATTTTTTTGTCGATTTGAACCTGACGGCGCCACTGCCCGCCAGTGAACACCTGGATGCCAGCATCGACCTGACCCAGCGCTTGAAGGCCGCCGGCGGGAATATTTCCCACCTGGCGCGGGAGCTGGGCGTGAGCCGCAACACCCTGTACAAGCGCCTGCGCCAGAACGAACGCTAGCGCGGCTTGACCACCACCAGCAGGTCGGTGAAGTACTCCACCTGGATCGGCAGGTTATCCGCCAACGTCGACAGCGCCGCCGCCGTGTCATCCAGCTTGAACACCCCCGTCACCCGCAGGTTCTGCAAGGCCTGGGGGTCGAAGCGCAGCAGGCCGTGGCGGTAGCTGGCCAGGGTTTGCAGCACTTCGCTCAGGGGTTGGTCGTTGACCTTGAGCAGGCCACGGGTCCAGGCGTCCGGGTCGGTGTCGTCGGTGGCCTGGGGCGGTTGGGCGCGACCATGGTCGAGGATCGAACGCTGGCCGGCAGTGACCTTGACCCCTTCGCTGCTGTCCCCTTTGACCGCCACGGTGGACTCGATCACCGTCACCACCGTCGTGCCGTCTGGCGCGCGCCTGACCAAATAACGCGTGCCCAGTGCCGTCGCCGTGCCTTGGTCGGTACGCACCACGAAGGGCCGTTGCGCATCCTTGGCCACGTCGACCCAGAGTTCGCCTTGCAGCAGTTCGATCACCCGTTGGTGGCCGTCGAATTTCACGTCCACCGCCGAGTTGCTGTTGAGTTGCAACTGGCTGCCGTCTTCAAGGGCGATCTGGCGCCGCTCGCCCACGTCGGTGCGCTGGTCGGCCATCCACACCGGCAGGTGCGTAAGGCCCAGCCAGCCGCAGAGTAATACGCCGAGCACGCCCATCGCCTGGGCACCGCGCGCGCGACGCGGGGCAAATGCGCGGTTCAGGGCCACGCGTGCGGGTTGTGCAGGCAAGGCATCGAGGCTGCCCCACAGCGCGCGCATGCGTTCGATGGCAACCGCGTGGCGAGGGTCGGCCTGGCACCAGGCGTTGAAGGCCTGACGCTCGGCGTCGCTGACCTCTTCGTCGTGCAGGCGGGTCAGCCAATTCGCCGCTTGCTGGATGATCTGTTCGGAACTCATGCCAGCGGGTCTGCCGCGTGCAGGCTGTGGTAGCAGTGCACCAGGGCGCTGGAGATGTAGTTTTTGACAGTGCTGGCGGACACCTCCAGGCGCGTGGCGATTTCGCTGTAGGTCAGCCCGTCGAGGCGACTCAACAGGAAGGCTTCGCGAGCCTTGGCGGGCAAGCCGGCAAGCATTTCGGCGATGCGTTCCAGGGCTTGCAGGGCCACATGGATCGCGGCCGGGTCGGGCATGCCGGCATCCTCGCCCTGGATCACCAGGGCTTCCATGTAGGCTTTTTCAATGCGTCGACGCCGGGCGCCATCGATCAGCAGGCGCCCCGCCGTGGTGGCCAGGAAGGCCCGGGGTTCCTGGATATTTTGCGGCTCGGCCAGCATCAGCACACGGATGAAGGCATCGTGGGCCAGGTCGGCGGCGTGCTGGGAACACCCCAGTTTTCTGCGCAGCCAGCCTTGCAACCAGCCGTGGTGCTCGCGGTACATCGCCGTAAGGGTCTGCTGACGCACTGAATCGCCCAGCGCGGCCGGAATGTCATGCATGCGCAAAAGAGTCTCAAATGGGAAGAGTTACCAATTGCGCAAACAATGCCAGTAAAACGATAGTGGGGCAAGGGGCGCACAAGCCCCCTCCCACAGTTTGATCTCCATGCAGCAGGTAACTGTGTGTCCTCTTAGCGCCAGCTCCATGAGACACCGGTGTAGATCCCGCGGCCATCGGCCGGGGTTGAGCGTGCGACATCCAGGCCCTTGTCGTCGTAGCCCGGCGTGACGGTGTTGGCGTAGCGACGGTTGGTGAGGTTGCGCAGGTCGACCCAGGCTTGCCAGTCCTGCTTGGGTGCGTCGTAGCCGAAGGTCGCGCCCAGAAGGGTGTAGGACGCGGCGTAATAGGAATTGGCGTAGTCCACCGCCACCCGTGAGGAATACTCGGTATTGAGGCCGGTGTAGAAACCCGTCGGGTGGCTATAGCGCAGTTGCGCCTGATAGTAGTGCTGGGGGATGCCCGGCAAGCGGTTGCCGCCGAAACGGTCGTCGTCGCGGTAGTGGAAGTCGCTGAAGGTATAGGCTTGGCGCAGGTCGAGCTTACCGCTGCGGCCACCGTCCCACAGCGGGCTGAGCAGGCCCAGTTCCACGCCCTGGTGCACCGTGGGGCTGGCGTTGGATTCGGCGAGGATGGCATTGCTGGTCGAGGTCTGGGCCCGGGTTTCCACGGTGAGCAGTTCATGGCGTACTTCGGAGCGGTACAGCGCCAGGTCCCACTGGCCGAGCCATGCTTCGCCACGGCCACCGATTTCCAGGGTGGTGGCGGTCTGGTTTTTCAGGCTGACGCCTTCGCGCTGTAATCCAGTGGCCGGGCCGCTGCCCGCTGGAAAGTACTTGTTGGAACCCCAGATCATCGACCACGCATGCGGCGGCTCGACCGAGCGGCTCAGGTTGCCGTACACCTGCAGCTGCGGGGTGAAGTCATAGCGTAGGCCGATGCGCGGCGCGTAGTCCCAGTCATGCTGGCTGAGCGGTGCCTGGCCTTCGGGATAGGTGACCTGGGTCTCACGGCGGGTGTAGATCGCGGCCAGGCCGGTGGTCAGCCACAGGTCCTGGACCAGCTCCAGGTCGTTGCCGATATGCAGCACGGTGTCGGAGCCCAGGTAGCTGTAGTCGCGGGTCTTGGTGCCGGGGGCGTAGGTTGCGGTGTTGCCGGCCGGCGTGCGCACGTATTCCGACGTGCCGTTGTTGGGCATCGCCTGGGTGGTGCGCAGGCCGAGGGTGGTTTTGCTGTCGTGGCCGAACAGCGTGTCCTGGCGGATGTAATTCAGGGTGCTGCTGATATCGGTGTAGGCCACCTTGAGACGGTTGGTGCCTTCGCGCAGGTCCATCGGGTAATCGTGATAGGCCAGCCCGACTTCCAGGCGCGAATTGTCGTCCAACTGCAAGGTGGTCTTGTTGGCGATCCAGGTGGAACCCGGTTGCAGGCGCTTGGAATCGCGGGCAACGTTGAGACTGTTGGCGGCACGCGGGTCGTGGCTGATCTGGGCGCGGGTGAGTTTGCCGGGGGTGTCGTTGGTGGTTTCGCGGTAGCGGAAATAAAAGCGGGTTTCCAGGTCCGGGTTGAAGCGGTAGCCGAAGTTGGCGGCCATGCCCTTGCCGGTGGCGGCGCTCTGGCGCTGGTAGCCGTCGGATTCCGAGTCGGTGAGGCTGAAGTAGTAGTCGGCATCCCCCAGCACCTGGCCAGAACTGATCTCGCGCTGGGCATAGCCAGGGCTGCCGGCTTCGTAGCGCACTTGCAGCTTGGGCGCATCGTAGCCGGTATGGGTCACGTAGTTGACCGCGCCGCCCAGGGCCAACGCGCCTTGATCAAAACCGTTGGCGCCGCGCAGCACCTCGACGCGGCTTTGCCACAGCGGGTCCTTGAGTTCATAAGGGGTGCCGCCGGGGCCGGTCAGCGGCAAGCCATCGAACATCTCATAGAGCCCGGAGGCGTGGGCTCCTGGGCTGCGGTTCAAGCCCGAACCGCGAATGGACAGCTTCACCCCTTCGTTATTCGCCGCCTTGGCATACACACCCGGCTGGTACTTGAACACGTCTTCATTGGTACTCACCCGCCCCTGCTGCACGCTGCTCATGTCGATGTAATTGGTGGCGCCGGGCACGCTCTTGAGCTGCGCCTGGGCCACTTCGCCGGCGCCGGCCTCGGGCGTGGTGACTTCGACCGGTGCCAATTGCAGGTCTTCGGCGTGCACCAGGGAGCTAAAGGTCAGGGCGGCAAACAGGAACGGAGGTGGGCGCAGCAGCATGGGCGGATCCTTGGAATTCGGGGGCGTGAAAGGCTGGGCCGTCACGCGAACAGTGATGGGAAGACAACGATGCCCGCCAAGTCACGCCTTGATAACGGACCAGACGCTTCCCACAACAGCGTCGGACCGGATTTATTTTTTAAGTCCAAAATCGAATTAATACATGCAAACTCAGTATTTAAAGAAATAACCAGTACCCATTACTGTGGAGCCATCGAGTCACCTACGAGATCGCCTCCCATGCCTGCATCCGCCACCGTCATCGACTTTACCCTCCACCGCAAACGCCGCCAGGCACGTGCTGCGGCCGAGTTGATGTGGGCGATGTACGCAGCGCGCGCAGGGTTGGCGGTGTTTACCACCCACGCCGCAACGCCCAGCGATACACGCCGGGCGTAGGCCAATGAATTTCCTGCATGTGATTCCCGAACCGCCCGAACCGCTGCCCAAGCCCAACACCGATGACGATGTGATCAGCCTGTGCGTGGCGCATAACCTGCAACGCCTGCGCAGCAAACGGCACTTGTCACTGGACGCCCTGGCACGCGCCTGCGGCGTGAGCCGGGCAATGCTGGCGCAGATCGAATCCGGGCGCAGCGTGCCGTCGATCAAGGTGTTGTGCAAAATTGCCAAGGGCTTGAAGGTGTCGGTGGCGGCGTTCCTGGAAGATCGCGCGTTCGAAGGAGTGGAAGTGTTGCCGGCGCAGCAGAGCAAGCGCCTGGTGAGTGCCGATGGCGCGTTTATCAGCCGCGCATTGTTTCCCTACGATACGGCACGCCAGTCCGAGTTCTACGAGATTCGCCTGCGGGCACTCGGCGAGGAAGTCTCCCAAGGCCACGGGCCGGGCATCCAGGAAAACCTGGTGGTGGCCCAAGGCGTACTGGAAGTCAGCGTCAATGACGAGCGCTACCTGCTGTCCACCGGCGATTCAATCCTGTTCTACGCCGACCAGCCCCACCGCTACCGCAACCCGGCGGACAGCGAAGCCGTGGCGTTCCTGGTGATCACCTACCCCGAGCGGCTGGATTAATCACGGCAAAAAAAAACGCCCGACTTATCGGGGCGTTTTTTCATCGCGCGGGACCTGTCAGCAGGTGCAGCACATCATCGGCATGCCGTTGCAGCTCATCATCATGGGCATGGCGCAGTCGTTCATCATTTTGTTCATGAGCATGCAGCAGTTGTTCATCATGTCCATGCTCATGCCCGGCATCGGCATCATTTTGCACATCATGCCGTCGGCCATCATGGTGCATTCCATGACGCACTTCATCATCGGCATCGGCATGCCCATCATCGGCATCATGTTCATGCCGGTCATCATGGCCATGGCGTCGGCCGACATGCACATCATCGACAGGTTGGCGCACTGCATCATCATCGGCATGCCGCAGTTCATCATCATCGCCATCATTTCGGCATTGGTCTTGAACTGGGCCATGTCCATGCCGGCTGCCGGCTTCATGGTGCACATCATGGCGTCAGCGGCCATTTCGCATTTCATGGTGGCCATCATCATCGGCATGCCCATCATCGGCATCATTGGCATGGAGGTGTTCATCGGCATCTGCATTGCATTCATCATGTTCGAAACTCCGTAATCGACAGGAAATGGCTAGGTTCTGGCGCCGATTCTAGAGAGACCGGACGGCTGCGCAAGACGCCGGCAGAGCAGCAGGAATGGATGTTCCCAGGCACGCTTGGTCGAACAAGACAGCTGCATTTGGCGTGATAACAGTGATTTTGGTGCTATTGCGTTAGTTACATCCGTTACCTGGCGGCTATAGACGTTATGGATATTCGATTGAGGAATCTCGTCCAATCTTAAGGAAATAAACGGTCTAACGGATGAGCCTAGCCGTCGGGCTTTTCCAGCGACTGCATCAATTCATCGGCCTCCGAACCTGGTGGTAGCCTGAACCCATGCATTTCATCAGTGGCCAGAATTTCCCCCAGGGCGGCGAGCAACTGCGCCTCTGTCGGCGAGTCTCGCAGCAATTTATGCGCGGGCAGCAACAGCTCAGAGGGGACGCCGTGAACGCTCGCGGCGTCGATCACAGCGAAAAGGATAAAGCGCAGGCGTATTTCGCGGTCCGTCGGCCAAGCCGTTTTTCGCTTACCCAAGGTAGGGCCTCGTTTTTTCAGAAAAATCCGAGGCTATTGCGCACAGGGAGGTGTTTCAAGCATCGGAATGCAAGATAGGCCGCTTCCTACATCCAAAGGAGAAACAGCATACCGAACAACCCAATTACTGCACCGGCAGGAAATTCATCAACAACAGGCTTTGTGCATAGTTAAGCCCAATACGGCGGTAGCGTTCGTCGAGCATCTGGGTCAACAGGTCCAGACGCGCAACAATCTTGCCGAACTCGACGGCGAAACTCAGGTTGCTGCCCTCCTCCGAGATCTCGTTGGAAAACAGGAGCAGGACACCGTTTGCATCCTGGCGCTTGCTGAGCAGCCAGGTGGCCTTCTCGATATTGCGCGCGGCATTGCTGACGAACTGCGGGTTGATCGAGTCGGTAATGTAGAACTCGGTACGCCCACCGTGGGCGGTCACGATCATACTGCCGATGGCATAGATAAACGCCCCGACCCGGTCGCCCTGAAACTCAGGGCTCAAGGAGTAGCTCAGCGCTGCCAGGTCGCGACGCTCCCCGAGGGCGGGCAATGAGCGGCGCTGCTCAATGGCCAGGCGGATCTCCCGCGCAGCGCTTACCGCATCGGGATAACCCGACTGGCGCCACTGGTTGGGGTTGCGCAAATAGAGCTTGTTCATGAGCAAATACAGGCTTTGCAAGTTGTCGCGCATGCCCAGGGTCGCCATGCGATCGACACTGGTCTGGAAGAATTCATCGGGTTTGCCATCGCTGAACTGCTTGGCGATGTCCCGCCCCTGCTGCTGGGTGCAGCCACTGGCGCAGAGTATCAACACCACGGCCAGCCACAGGGGCCGAGGCACTCGTCGAGTCTTGAATAAAAGTAACGTGCGATCCATCGGCACCCGATCTGGTTCTTTTGCCCACGCGGGAAATCGGCAGGGCTGGGACAAGGATAGATTGGATAAATGAAAAAAAGTGCGATGGGCTGGGCAGATAGTTGTAAGCAGAGCCTGCCGGGGGACTGAATCGGCCCAATCGTGAAAGATTCGTTTCAGGGCCTATACTCAATGGAACAGTTGCGAGTGTTGTTGGCGATCCAGGGAGGATCTACATCGCGTACGGCACTTCTCCCCCGCAGCTGTACAGGAGGGTCGCACAGATGAAACATCCCATTCGAGCTCAGATTTTTGTCCAGGTGATTTGCCTGCTATCGGTGGCTCAGCTTTTCTGCTGAGCCATGGGTCACTGCCTTTAAGATCAGCTGCGCGTGTGGCTGGGGCAGTTTTCGCCCTGTATTTGGGCCAATCAACTTAAATGCCATTGCTGCCGCAGTAGCGTTCGCGCGGGTTTCAAGCGCGGACGGCCCGACACTACGAGTCTGGTATTAACGCGAATGTTTCATTTATCCAGATTCACCAGTTCGTGCATCCGCGCCCCTATCATTCCCCGCAACCACTCAGCATGAAACGCCATTTCGTCCAGAGAGATCCCCTCACCCAACCGATATTCGAAAACCTTGTCCTTGGGTCCCTGACCCACGAGGTGGAAATGCCCATGGCGATCAAACCGGGCGAGGACGTAGGGGCAGACGTAAATGATGTTGCTGAATGGCACCCGCACTTCGTAGGGCCCGCGGCCACGACGGATAACCGTGAGGCTGAGCAGTTGCTGGTTTTCATCGAACGTAAAGGCCTCCACATGAGGCGTAGAGGCCATCCAGGCAAACATCGCACCGATGAGCACTGCGGTACCGAGCATGAACAGGATGAGCGCCGACGTCGTAAAACTCGATTCAGCGCTGGCCGGCGTGCCCTGCAGCGCTCCGAGCCCGGCCAGGAGCAACATCACCACCCCGTAGCCCGGCAACAGCATCAGTAGCGCAATGTAGAACCCCAGGATCCCCCGACCACTGCCGCCAACGCTCGGTAGATCCGGGCCGTAATACCAGGTGGGTGGGTGCGCGACAGGGCTTGCAGCGCTTGGCGCTCCGGGAAGCGTGGCGACAAGGTGAGGTGGGTCTTGACGGTTCATCCAACGGGCTCCAGGGGTTGCAGCGTTCAATAATGGGCGAAAAGCCAGGAACCTTCGCGCTCCCCTCAAACCGTTAGTTGGACGCCCGCCTAAGGGCGGCCTTACTTGAGCAGGGCAATCACCGCGCAGACAATCATGATCGCCAGCGCCGGCCACTGCATGGGCATGAAAAAGAAGTGATGGCGCACGCCATCTTCATGCACCTGCCGATTCAGGACAAAGCCCAGCACGGTGTTAATGGCCGAGCCAATCCCCACCCCCATCAACAGTTGCATCAGTGAGGTATTGCCGGGTTTGACGCTGGGGTCGGGCCACACCCCCATCAGCAACAACACCATGGCCACCGGCGTGAACAGTGTCAGCCAGCCTGCGCCGCGATAGATCATCGTTTAATCCTCATGAATGACACGATTGGCTCAAGCCGGCTCGCGTGCTTGCTCTTCAGCCGCAAACACGGCATCGAGTGTGTTGAGGAACAGGTCGTGGCTCAGAATGCCGGTGGCGATGGTCGACAACACGGGTTTGCCGCTCTCGTCCTTGATCACCACCTTTTCGGTCCAGGCGTTGAGGTCGACGGTACGCAGCGACGACATCGGCACCTTGCGCCCCTGGTATTCGAGAAAATCCTGGCTCACCACAATCGGCGTCGTGGTGATTTTGAGGAAGTTGCCGCTGACACGCTTGCCCCAGACCTGCCCGGAGCTGATGCAATTAAACCTGACTGCCCCACCCGACTCCAGCGTCGCCAGCACCCCCGGCAGACGTGCACGTACGTGCAGCTCACGGACCAACTGCTGGAAATCGTGAAAACCCTTGAGGCTCTCGATCACTCGATGAAACGGCTCGGAGGCATTACGACGGTAAGCCACGTTGGTGATCATGCCGGTCAGCACGGTTTGCCCGGAGCCGAACAGATACAGGTCATCAATCTCGGCAAAGGCGGTGTATTCGCGCTGATCGTTGATGATGCGCTCGATGCCATGCTCATACACGTCGTAAAGCGGCGCACGCAGTTTCCTGTGCCAGGCGTAAGCGGCAAATACACCCAGCCCGAGAACCGCCAGCAAAGCGCTGGTGGCGTAAATCAAGGTATGGGGGCTGCTGAAGCTGAAGGCCATGCCACGGGACGTCTGGAGGCTGACCGGCCCTTCATTGCCCGGTGGCAGGATCGTGCCCAGATACAACACAAACCCGGCGAGACCTAACAACACAACGCCAAATATCAAACTGAAAATCAGAAAACCCTTGCCGTGACGGAAACTGGCGATCAGTTCGCCGGTGGCGGAAGGCGCTTGGGAGGGGGATGACTGCATAACGCTTGCGTCCTTGTAATGGGGTTGCGCGCACCGCTGTTTATGCGGGGACGATTGAACCCTGCCGTCATTGGGCGGGCTTGGCACGGCAGGTTGGAACATGGCCCATTAACATCGTTCCCTGCGCATATGGGTTAATGCCAACGGGTTCACAACGTTCGCGACATTGGGGCCGGAAACACGAAAGCCCCGCTAAGGCGGGGCTTTCGTTTAAGTCCTGGCGGGAAACCACGCCTGGGACCCTCGTCATCTTTCGGACAATGCAGCGCTTGTTTCACCAGCTGGCAAAAGACGTCCCCGGACGTGGAATCATTATCGGGCTTGGCGAAGCACAAGCTCCGACAGACGGGTCTTAACTCGGAAGCAGAACTCACGAATTTGAAATTGATAAGCCGGCATAACCATGTAGTTTAAATCGGGACCCAATGAGTCTTTAATTTCCATGTATTTGGCAGTCTTGGCAGCAATGGCCTGGTATTGCGCCTCGTATTTATCGTAAGACGCTTTGTTGTAGACCTTTAAAACATCCAGTTCTTTACGGCATTGCTCAGCGCGATTTTGGTTCAAATTTGTTTCTGTTTCTGACTGAGCAGACTCCAGAGAAGCTGCTTTCGGGGCGTCAGCACTGGCGTTCACAGGTGCAGCCTCGTATCGCACAGTCCACTTTTCTGGGGTCGAAGGTGCGACCTCAGGCGGTGCTTCCTGGACGACGGCAGGAGGTGGAGTCACATCAGGTTTTTCGGGAGTTTTCGTAGCGCATCCAGAGAGGGCAAGCCCTACCACTACAACGATGCCACACATTTTATCCATCGGTTCCACCAAGAGGTAATTACGGATGGCTGAGTCGTTAGGTTCTGGGTAAAAGTAATAACTCATTCAATGATCGAGTGTAATTTTTCTACCAGCCTCAAGGCGCTCAGCCTCTCTTCCTTGAGTGCGCAGATGAACGATAGTAGTAAAAAAATAAAAAGATGACGAGCAAAAGCTGGCTGGAAAAACCACGAATTAAATGAGCCAGTGGAAGTGGCTTCAATTGCTTGATTCAGGTCCCGGGCTGCATCGGCAATCATCAGTATTGGCTGCGCGAGTCTGCTACAGGGCACAGTAAGCAGAAGATCGCCAAACCCCAGAAACACAAAAGCCCCGCTTTCGCGAGGCTTCCGTTTGAATCTTGGCGGGAAACCAGGGATTCGAACCCTGGGAACGCTATTAACGTTCGCCGGTTTTCAAGACCGGTGCATTCAACCACTCTGCCAATTTCCCTTGTGCATCACAGGATTAGGATAGCCCATCCTGTCTCAGCGGGCGCCATAATACCCGAATGAAACACACTGTCAAACTCTCGCCATCGCTTGTTACAGAGCGTCTGTTATGATCTTTGCGACTGAACGTTTCAAAACCGAAGGAGTGTCGCCATGCGCGAACAGAATTACGCAGTGAATGGTAACGCGCAGGCTGAGCAGCTTGAAGTCAGCCGCGTGTTGCGCAACACCTATGGACTGCTCGCCCTTACCCTCGCATTCAGCGGCTTAATGGCGTTCGTGGCCCAGCAGATGCACGTCGGCTACCCGAATATCTTTGTCGTACTGATCGGTTTCTATGGCCTGTTCTTCCTGACCAACAAGCTGCGTGACTCGGCCTGGGGCCTGGTGTCGGCGTTTGCCTTGACCGGTTTCATGGGCTTTATCCTCGGCCCGATCCTCAACCGTTACCTCGGCATGGCCGGTGGTGCGGAAGTGGTCAGCTCGGCGTTTGCCATGACCGCCCTGGTGTTTGGTGGTCTGTCGGCCTACGTGCTGGTCACCCGCAAGGACATGAGCTTCCTGGGTGGTTTCATCACCGCGGGCTTCTTCGTGTTGCTGGCGGCGGTGGTGGCGGGCATGTTCTTCCAGATCAGCGGCCTGCAACTGGCGATCAGCGCGGGTTTTGTGCTGTTCTCCTCCGTGTGCATCCTGTTCCAGACCAGCGCCATCATCCACGGCGGTGAGCGCAACTACATCATGGCGACCGTCAGCCTGTATGTGTCGATCTACAACCTGTTTATCAGCCTGTTGCAGATCTTCGGCATCATGAGCCGCGACGACTGATTTACTTGTTGCATAAAAAATGCCCCGTATCGAAAGATGCGGGGCATTTTTGTTTTCACTGCATTAGTACTGGTTGGGTTCCATTTCCAGCTCGACCTTGAAACGCTGGGCGATGTCGCGCTGGATACGCTGGGCCAGGTTGGCAATATCGTGCCCTGTGGCGCCGCCATAGTTGACCAGCACCAGCGCCTGCAGGACATGCACGCCGGCATCGCCGTCACGAAAGCCCTTCCAGCCGGCCTTGTCGATCAGCCAGCCAGCGGCCAGCTTCATCTGCCCATCCGCCTGCGGGTAAGCTACCAGGTCCGGATACTGCGCCTGTAACTCTTCAGCCAGGGCCTTGGACACCAGCGGGTTCTTGAAGAAGCTGCCGGCATTGCCAAGCACTGCCGGGTCGGGCAATTTTTCGCTACGGATACTGCAAATCGCGCGACTGACATCGCTCGGTGTCGCCTCGGTGATCCCCTGCCCTGCCAGGCGCTGCTGCACTGGGCCGTAGTCGAGCTTGAGGCGGCTGGCGCGACTCAGGGCGAAGCGTACCCGCAGGATCAGCCAGCGCCCGGTTTCGTGCTTGAACAGGCTGTCGCGGTAGGCAAAGTTGCATTCTTCCAGGCTGAAGTCACGCAACTCGCCCGTCTGGCGATCGAGGGCGGTCAAGCCGGCAAAGACGTCCTTGATCTCCACGCCGTAGGCACCGATGTTCTGCATGGGGGCAGCACCGACGGTGCCGGGGATCAGGCTGAGGTTTTCCAGGCCGCAGAAGCCCTGCTCCAGGGTCCACAGTACAAACGGGTGCCAGGCTTCGCCGGCTTCGGCTTCGACCACCACCTGCATGCCATCATCCTGAAGCACCCGAATGCCCTGGGTGGCCATACGCAACACCAGGGCAGGAATGTCCTGGGTCAGCAGCAAGTTGCTGCCACCGCCAATCACCAGCAAGGGCAACGCCTGGGTCGACGCATAGGCCAGTGCCTCGCGCACATCGGCGTCACTGCGGGCCTCGGCGAAGAGTTGGGCACGCACATCAATGCCAAAGCTATTGAATGGCTTGAGCGACACCTGCGTCCGCACTTGCAAGGTCATAACCGTCCCTTCAATTCGATCACCAGTAAATCGCACGCCCGCTCGATCAGGTCCAGGACCCGTTCGAAGCCTTGTTCACCTTCGTAGTAGGGATCCGGCACCTCGTCCACTTCAGCCTCATAGCGGCGCAGGAACAGGTCCAGCTCCGCCTTGCCCTGGCCGGGCTGCATGGCCTTGAGGTTGCGCAGGTTGCTGTGGTCCATGGCCAGGATCAGGTCGTAGCGCGCAAAGTCGGCGCGGGAGACCTGCCGGGCCCGCTGGGCCGACAAATCGTAGCCGCGCACCAGCGCCGCACGTTGGCTGCGCGGGTCCGGCGGGTTGCCGACATGCCATTCGCCGGTGCCGGCGGACGCAACATCGACCTGCCCCGCCAGCCCGGCTTCGCGCAATTTATGGCGCAGTACGCCCTCGGCGGTGGGCGAGCGGCAGATATTGCCCAGGCAGACAAACAGAACCTCCATCAGGCCCCCAGCAGGCGACGGACGCGCTCAAGGTCTTCCGGGGTATCGACACCCGCAGGCGGTGCTTCCAAGGCGTCCCCCACGTGGATACGTACACCGTGCCAGAGGGCTCGGAGCTGCTCCAGGGATTCGGTGTTTTCCAACCAGCAAGGCCCCCAACTGACGAAGTCATGCAGGAAACCGGCACGGTAGGCGTAGATGCCGATATGGCGACGGTACGGCACGCCTTGCGGCAACAGGTCAGGGTTCCTGGCGAAGGCATCACGCGCCCAGGGCAAGGTCGAACGGCTGAAGGTCAGCGCCAGGCCGTTGACATCACTGACCACCTTGACCACGTTCGGGTTGAACAGGGTGTCGATGTCTTCAATCGGCTCGGCCAGGGTCGCCATACGCGCTTCACCATGGGCGGCCAGGTTGGCGGCCACCTGGTCGATCACGCCCGGCGGGATCAACGGCTCGTCACCTTGCACATTGACGACGATGGCGTCGGGCGCCAGGCCCAACTGCGTGGCCACTTCGGCCAGGCGATCGGTGCCGGAGTTGTGATCTTCACGGGTCAGCACCGCTTCGGCGCCGAACCCTTTGCAGGCTTCGATGATGCGCGGGTCATCAGTGGCCACCACGACACGCTCAGCGCTGCTTTTGCAGGCCTGCTCCCACACCAGCTGGATCATCGGCTTGCTGCCGATCAGTTGCAGTGGCTTGCCCGGCAGGCGTGTCGAGGCGTAGCGGGAAGGAATGACAACGGTAAAGGCTGTGGTCATTTATCCAGCCGCTCGTCGGTGGTCAGGGTGCGGGCTTCGCTTTCCAGCATCACCGGGATGCCATCACGGATCGGGTACGCCAGGCCGGCGCCCTTGCTGATCAGCTCGGTTTTATCGGCGCTGAGCTTGAGCGGGCCTTTGCAGATCGGGCAAGCGAGGATGTCGAGCAGTTTGGTGTCCATGAGTGTTTCCTGGATAGCAGCGTTTAAGGCAAAAGACGGGCGGGCAGCAGACGCATCAGCTGCGTGTCGAACCAGGCGACGAACGCCGGCGACGGCACCGCATCCACCGCAAGGTACCACCAGTCGGGCTGGGCAAAGGCGCGGCACTTCACCGCGTCCTTCTCGGTCATGACCAGTGGCAATGACGGGGTAAAACTCAAGACCTCGGCACTGTAGGGCGCATGGTCGGCGAAAGCATGGGGAATCGGCTGCCAGTGTAGCGTTTCGAGGGTGTTGAAGAAACGTTGCGGGTTGCCGATACCGGCAACCGCATGTACCTGCTGCCCCTCAGGAAAGTAAGCCAGCGACTGGCGCTCGCCGCTGTGCAGGTTGACCAGTGCGGTGGGTTGCAGGCGAAACCCAAAGCCATCGTCGCGATCCGAGCCGGCACCGTTGTAGAGCAGCGCATCCACACTGTGCAAACGCTCAACCGGTTCGCGCAATGGCCCCGCCGGCAGGCAACGGCGATTGCCCAGGCCCCGGGCGGCGTCGATCAGCACCAGTTCCAGGTCACGGGCCAGGCGGTAGTGTTGCAGCCCGTCGTCGGAGAGGATCAGGTCGAGGGTCTCGCTGGCAAGCAGGGCCTGCACCGCACGACTGCGATCGGGATCGATCATCAGCGGCACGCCGCAGCGCTGCACGATCAGCAAAGGCTCGTCGCCCGCCACAGTGGCGCTGTGGCTCGCCTCGACGCGCCATGGCAACTGCGGCGGCTTGGCGCCATACCCGCGACTGACCACACCCACCCGCAGGCCACTGCGCCGACAGTGTTCGATCAACCACAGGATCAACGGCGTCTTGCCGGTGCCGCCCACGGTGATATTACCGACCACCACCACCGGCACCGGCGATTGATAGATCTCGCCCTCTCCCGCCAGGAACCGCGCGCGCTTGCGCTGCACCACCCGGCGATACAAAGACTCCAGTGGCCGCAACAACGCCAGCGCCGGATGGCCCTCGTACCAGGCCTTGAGCAAACGATCGGACATGGCCATCAGGGTTGGCTCGCCGCCTCGACAGTGCTCATGCGCAGATGGCTGAAACCGAGCTTGCCGGCGGCGTCCATCGCCGTGATCACGGCCTGGTGCTGGGTCTTGCCATCGGCACTGATGGACAACGGCATCTTGGTATCGCCGCCGGACTCTTTCTCCAGGGCCGCCATGAGGCTGGCGAGGTCGTTTTTCTCCAGCACCTGGTTATTCACCGAAAACGCCCCGTCGGCGCTGATGGCGATGTCCAGTTGCTTGACTTCCTGGTCTTCGGCCGGCGAACCACTCACGGCTTCCGGCAGGTCGACGCGCAGTTCGGTCTGCCGGGTGAAGGTGGTGGTGACGACAAAAAACAGCAGCAGGATAAACACCACGTCGATCAACGACGCGAGGTTGATGTCGACATTTTCCCGTTGCTTGCGGCGAAATTTCACGCTTTGCCCCCAACCAGGTCCACATCACGGTCGCCCTGCACCACTTCCACCAGCTTGATGGCTTCCTGCTCCATACCGACCACCAGTTCATCGATGCGCCGCTGCAGGAAACGGTGGAAGAACACCGAAGGAATACCGACCATCAGGCCCGCCGCCGTGGTAATCAGGGCCTTGGAGATACCGCCGGCCAGCACGGCCGCGTTGGTGGTCATGCCCGAGCCCATGAACGAGCTGAAAATATCGATCATGCCCAGTACCGTCCCCAGCAAGCCGAGCAACGGCGCCATGGCTGCGATGGTGCCGAGGGCGTTGATATAGCGCTCAAGTTCATGGATAACCCGGGCGGCGGCCTCTTCGATGCACTCCTTCATGATCTCGCGACCATGCTTGGAATTGGCCAGGCCGGCGGCGAGGATCTCACCCAGGGGCGAGTTGGCGCGCAGTTCCTTGAGTTTGTCCTTGTCCAGTTGCTTGTTCTTGATCCAGCTCCAGACCTGCCCCAGCAGATGCTCGGGGGTGACGCGACTGGCGCGCAGGGTCCACAAACGTTCGGCAACGATGCCGAGTGCGGCGATGGAGCTCAGGATGATGGGCAACATCATCCAGCCGCCAGATTTAACCAATTCCCACACAGTGAATGTCCCCTCGAAAAAGTGCGCCACTTTACCATATAGGTTCGGCGGCGGGGTTCGTCGGCCATGGACCCGTCTGTCCCAGGCGCCGGTCTTTGGCATGGCCGGCTCAGGGTAACGTTTCGCGCCAAAAACGGCGTTGACTACGCGCAACAGTCGGTGGCTGGAAAGCCCCTAATTGCACACGCACCGCGCCCTGCTCGGCACTGTCGTATATCTGGCTGCCCAGTCGCTGGTAGCGCTCTACTACCTGCGGGTGAGGATGGCCGAACGCATTGCCACGCCCACGGGAAATCAGCACCGACGTGGGCGCCAGCCGCTGTAGAAAAGGCCACGACGACGAACTGCGGCTGCCATGGTGAGGCGATTGCAGCCAATCGGTGCGCACGGCCAGCGAAGACGCGAGAAATGCTCGCTCGGCAGCCCGATCAATATCCCCCGTGAGCAGCAGCCGCTCACCATTGGCCTGGACCTGCAGAACACAGGACTTGGGATTGCCATCAATCGCATCAGGCCACTGCCACAGCTCGAATGCCACACCGTCCCACTCCCACCGTTCGCCGCTGACACAGGGCTGGGTGGCGAGAAACCCGGGCAACCCCTCGGTTTCACCGCCCACGACACGCCGGATCGGCAACCCTCGGGCCACAGCCGACGCCCCACCGGCATGATCGGCGTCGGCGTGGCTCAGCAGCATCATATCCAGCGTCCCGACGCCGAGTTTTTTCAACGCAGGCACTACCACACGGGCACCAAGGTCAACCGTCCCCGAACGCGGGCCGGCATCGTAGAGCAACGTGTGATGGCGGGTACGCAGGATCAAGGCCTGACCTTGCCCGACATCCAGTTGCACCACCTCCACCCGCCCATGGGGCACGAGCTCGCGGGGTGGAAACACGGCCAACAACAGCAGCGGCAAGCCCAGGGGCCGAAACGGCACGCCGCTGGGCAGCAGTAACAGCACCGCGCCGACCAGGCTGATCAGCCAGTAACCCAGGGGCACCTCGGCCGGTATCCAGGCAGGCATTAGCCCAGCGAGCCATGCCAAGCTCCGGAACAACCCGTCAAGCGCCCCACCCGCCAGCCACAACAAGCCCTCACCCGCATACGGCAGCGGCAACAATGCGCTCCCCAGCAAGGCCAGGGGCAACACCACCAGGCTGATCCACGGCACGGCAACCAGGTTGGCCAGCGGCGCACTGACGCTGACGGGCAAGCCGAGCACCAGCAACACAGGAAACAGACCAACGGCAATCAAGCACTGAGGACGTGTCCATGCCTGCCAGACACTCCACGGCCCCAACCGCCCACCAAATCCCAGGACCAGCACCGCGACAGCCATGAAGGACAGCCAGAATCCGGGTTGCAGGCTGGCCAGTGGCTCCAGGATCAGCACGCCATTGAGTGCCAGCAACAACGGCCACCAGAAGCCCAGATGACGAAAGCGCAGGCGCCACAACAACACCAGCCCCACCATGACGCAGGCCCGTTGCACCGGCACGCCAAACCCTGCCAGCAGGCCGTACCCCAGCGCGGCGGCAAACGCCAGGCCGCACGCCCAAGGCAGCCACGGCCAGGTACGGGGCCAGCAGCCGTAGCGTGCAAGTAGCGCGACCAAGCCGTAGATCAACCCCGCCAGCAAGCCAATGTGCTGGCCGGAAATCACCAGCAGGTGCACCGTGCCAGTGTCCTGCAACACCTGCCAGTCTTCGGCCGCCAGCCCGGAGCCATCCCCCAGCACCAAAGCCGCCAGGCCCGCCTCGCGGCCTTGGCCGTCCACCGCCATCAGGCGTTGGCGGACCGTGTCACGCCAGGCATGACGCGCCGGCGCCAGGCGCTCACCATCCTTCACCGAGCCGGTGGCGCCAATGCGCTGGGCCAGCAGCCAGGCCTCCTGATCGAAACCGTGAAAATTGAGCAGCCCGGCAGGCCGTTTCAGCGTCACGGCCAGACGCCAGCGCTCGCCACTGCGTACCGGCGGCCCGCCGTGCCAAAACACCCGGATGCGCTTGGGCAACCGGGCGTTGCGCGCCTGGCTGTCGGCCAGCTCAAAACGCACGCCCGTCCCTGTCTGCTGCGGTAACCCGGTTACACGGCCTTCCAGCCATCGCGTCTGGCCATCCAGCACCGGCCCTAGTCGATCATCCAGCGCCCACTGCGCACTGATGCAGGCCCAGCTCAAGCCCAGCAGGAAAAATGCCAGTGGCGACGTACGAAAGGGCAATAGCATCAATGCCAGCACCAACATGGCTATCAGCCACCCCGTCGACGGCAACGCCGGTAAAAAACGCAAGGCAAGCAACCCCAGCGCGAGCGCGAACATCCCTGTCTTCATGAACCCTCCTTTTCAAGTGATCCACTCAGTCTTAGACGAGGGCCCAGCGTGTCCTATGATGTTTTGTCACAAAGTCTGAATTTTCTGTTTATAGAATGCGGGCATACTTGCCCCTCGAACTGACCTGGACCCCCTATGCCTCGGCGCTTATTCAAACGGTACATGCCCGACCCCACCAGTATCAGGGAACACAAGTCATTACAGTTTCTTGGCACGTTGCTGCACGACCCGAACCTCTGGCACCTGAACCGGCACTCCGTGGCACGCGCGATGGCCGTGGGTTTGTTCGCGGCGTTTATCCCGATCCCGTTGCAGATGCTGCTGGCGGCAGTGCTGGCGATCACCGTGCGCGGCAATATGCCCATCGCCATCAGCCTGGTATGGCTGACCAACCCGATCACCATGCCGGTGGTGTTCATCTGCACCTACATGACCGGCGCCTGGCTGATGAATGTGCCACCGCGCAGCCTGCCCGACGACCTGACCTGGGAATGGATCAGCGGCCAGTTGAGCACGCTGTGGCAGCCCTTCCTGCTGGGTTCGGTGGTGTTGGGGCTGGTGCTGGGCGCACTGGCCTACTGCCTGACCATGGGGTACTGGCGCTGGTGGGTCGCGCACCAATGGAAAAAGCGCAAGCAGCGCCGAGGCTGAGACCTATCGCGCCGGCAACCGCAGGTGCACACGCAGGCCCTGGCCGGTATTTTCCGCCCACAGGCTGCCGTCCTGGCGTTGCACGGCATTGCGCGCGATGCTCAGGCCCAGCCCGAAGCCACCATCGCCGGGCCTCGAACCGTCCAGCCGCGTAAACGGCGCAAAGATTCGCTCCAGATCCTGCTCATCGATTCCCCCGCCCTGGTCTTCCAACCAAAGGTGCCAATACTCCCCCTCGCGGCATCCATCCAGGCACACGATCCCCTGCGCCGGGGAATGGCGTATGGCGTTGCGCAGGATATTCTCCAGGGCCTGGGCCAGGGCATTCAGGTTGCCCCGCACCCAACTGTCGGCGCCCAGAAGGCAGGGCAGCCGCGATGCCGGCCAACCGCTTTCAAAGCACGCGTTCTCGCGCAGCATGTCCCACAGCGCCTGCACCTGAATATCTTCTTTGGGCAGCGGCGCCCGCTCGGTATCCAGCCAGGCCAGTTGCAGACTGTCTTCCACCAGGCGCTGCATGGCGTCGATCTCCCGCCCCAGCCGCTCACGCAGGCGCGCAAGATCCTGCTCACTGTCACAGGCCACCCGCAAACGGCTCAAGGGCGTGCGCAGTTCATGGGACATGTCCCTTAACAGCTGCTGTTGCAGCATCACCGTACCCTGCAAGCGCTCGGACATATGATCAAACGCGCGCCCCAGCTCGCCCAATTCGTCCTGGCGGCTGATCGCGTCGTGGGACATCCGCGTATTCAACTGATCGGCACGCCATGCGTTGGCCTGCTCGCGCAGTTGATTGAGGGGCATGATCAGCAACCGATAGAGGCCGATGCACAGCAACAAGGTAAAAAGGCCGGGAATCACGCCGTTGGTCAGCACCCGCCAGAACAGTTGGTAGCGCCCCGGCATAAAGCGCTGCGGCAGTTCAATCACCAGAGAACCGGCGCCCGGATCCACCGCAAACGGGATCTTCAACCACGGCAACCCCTTGACGTGGCGGCTGACCGGCCAGTCCAGGCCCCGCAGGAAGGTCAGGCGCTGGCTTTCCGTATCGGTCAGCGGGTAGCTGCTCAACGACTGCAAGTCATTGCCGATCACCCCGACCCACGTGCTTTCGCGCTTGCCCATTGCCTGCAGCCACGCATCGACGCCGGCATTGCCGCCCTGGTTCCAGGCCTGCTCGGCGCCTGCCGCATAACCACTCAAGGTGCTCCTGGCCTCATCGGACAGGTAGGCGTTCTTTTGCTCCATGTACCGACCCCAGGACCAACTGAGCCAGATCATCAGCAAACAGAAGGCGATCAGCAGGCAGGCGAGCTTCCAGAATAACGAGTGCCTGCCCGGCAGCCGTTTCAGCGATGCCTCAAAGCCCATCGTCGTGACCGCTCAGCACATAGCCCTTGCCCCACACCGTGCGCACCTCACGCTCGGTGTAGCCGATGGCCTTGAGCTTGCGGCGGATCTGGCTGATATGCATGTCGAGGCTGCGATCATGGGGCGCATAACCCCGTTGCAACACGTGCTGGTAGAGGAAGGCTTTGCTGAGGACTTCTTCAGCGTTGCGATGCAGGGTTTCCAGCAGGCGGTATTCGCTACGGGTCAGGCCCGCCCAGCGCTCCTGATGAAAAACATCGCACAGCTCATCATCGAAACGCAGCGTGCGGGTGTCCTCGCGCACGGGCGCAAGCGTCGGCAACGGGCGCCGATCCAGGGCCACCCGACGCAGGATGGCTTCGATACGCACGCGCAGCTCAACCATGCTGAAGGGCTTGGGCAGGTAATCATCGGCCCCCAGGCGAAAACCGCTGACGCGATCGGTTTCAGCGCCCAGGGCCGACATCAGGATCACCGGAATCGAATGGCTCCGGCGCAAATGGGTGAGGATCGACAAGCCATCCAGGCCCGGCAGCAGAATATCCATCAACACCACGTCGAATGCCTGGTCGCGCGCCATCTCCAGGCCCTGCTGACCGTTCTGGCACCAGGTGACCTGGAAGCCACAGCGCCCCAAATGCTCGTGCACATAGGCACCCAGCACGGGGTCATCTTCAATTGTGAGGATACGGGGTAGGCCAACTGCCGCGGGATTCATTAGCGTCTGCAAGTCATTCTCAATCACTGATTATTCAAGATAACCCCGCCGCAGGCAATCGCCACACGGTGCCCAACGGCCCGAAGATTGCCGTCTGTCATTAATTTGCAAGATTCCAGGCCGCGCAAATGGCTACACTGCGCAGGTGGCGCGGGCCGGATGCCGGCGCGGAAGATTGATATCAGTGTGGTAGCAGGAGAGTGGCGTGCTTAAACGAATGGGGATAAAAGGCCGCGTACTGTTGCTGACCTTATTACCGACCAGCCTGATGGCCCTGTTGTTGGGAGGGTACTTCACCTGGATGCAGCTCTCGGAGTTGCAGGCCCAACTGCTGCAACGCGGCGAAATGATCGCCGAGCAGCTGGCGCCCCTGGTGGCCCCCGCCATGGGCAGCAGGAACACCGACCTGCTGGAGCGTATCGCCACCCAATCCCTGGAACAGACGGACGTGCGCACCGTGGCATTCCTCGCGCCGGACCGCACGCCCCTGGCCCACGCCGGCCCGACCATGCTCAACCAGCCGCCGGTCGGCAACAGCTCCCACCTGCTGCAACGCACCGGCAACGACGCCACGCGCTACCTGCTGCCGGTGTTTGGTCGCCATCGCAACCTGGCGGGCGATTTGATCCCCGATGAAGCCGATCGCCTGCTCGGCTGGGTCGAGGTGGAGTTGTCCCACAACGGCATGTTGCTGCGCGGCTATCGCAGCCTGTTCGCCAGCCTGCTGCTGATTGCCATCGGCCTGATCTGCACTGCGGCCCTGGCCTTGCGCATCAGCCGTACGATCAACGCGCCGATTGGCCTGATCAAGCAAGCGGTGGCCCAACTCAAGGACGGCAACCTGGAAACCCGCCTGCCACCCTTGGGCAGCCAGGAGCTGGATCAACTCGCATCGGGCATCAACCGCATGGCCGAAACCCTGCAAAATGCCCGGGAAGAATTGCAGCACAGCATCGACCAGGCCACCGAAGACGTGCGCCAGAACCTGGAAACCATCGAGATCCAGAACATCGAGCTGGACCTGGCGCGCAAGGAGGCCCTGGAGGCCAGCCGCATCAAGTCCGAGTTCCTGGCGAACATGAGCCATGAAATCCGCACGCCGCTCAACGGCATACTCGGCTTTACCCACCTGCTGCAAAAAAGCGAGCTGACCCCGCGCCAGTTGGACTACCTGGGCACCATCGAAAAATCCGCCGACAACCTGCTGGGCATCATCAACGAAATCCTCGATTTCTCGAAGATCGAGGCCGGCAAGCTGGTGCTCGACAGTATCCCGTTCAACCTGCGGGATCTGCTGCAAGACACCCTCACCATCCTCGCTCCCGCCGCCCATGCCAAGCAACTGGAACTGGTCAGCCTGGTGTACCGCGACACGCCGCTGGCGCTGGTGGGCGACCCGCTGCGGCTCAAGCAGATCCTCACCAACCTGATCAGCAATGCGATCAAGTTCACCCGCGAAGGCACCATCGTGGCCCGGGCGATGATCGAGGACGAGCAGGAAGACAGCGTGCAACTGCGCATCAGCGTGCAGGACACCGGCATCGGCCTGTCCAGCCAGGACGTGCGGGCGTTGTTCCAGGCGTTCAGCCAGGCCGACAATTCACTGTCGCGCCAGCCCGGCGGCACGGGGCTGGGCCTGGTGATTTCCAAGCGCCTGATCGAACAAATGGGCGGTGAAATCGGCGTCGACAGCACGCCGGGCGAAGGTTCTGAATTCTGGATCAGCCTGAACCTGCCCAAGACCCGCGACGACGTCGAAGACCTGCCCTGCGCGCCGTTGCTGGGCCATCGCGTGGCGGTACTGGAAAACCACGACCTGGCGCGCCAGGCCCTGCAGCACCAATTGGAAGACTGCGGCCTGGAAGTAACGCCGTTCAATACCCTGGAAAGCCTGACCAACGGCATCACCAGCGCTCACCAGACCGAGCAGGCTATCGACCTCGCGGTACTCGGCGTGACCGCCAACGATATTCCGCCCGAGCGCCTCAACCAGCACCTGTGGGACCTCGAACACCTGGGTTGCAAGGTGCTGGTGCTGTGCCCCACCACCGAACAGATGCTGTTCAACGAGTCGGTACCCAACCCCAACAGCCAGTTGCAGGCCAAGCCGGCGTGTACCCGCAAGCTGCGCCGTGCGCTGTCCGACCTGATCAGCCCGCGGCCGTCCCGCAGTGAACCGGGCGAGCCGTTGTCCAGCCGTGCGCCGCGTGTGCTGTGTGTCGACGACAACCCGGCAAACCTGCTGTTGGTGCAGACCCTGCTGGAAGACATGGGCGCGCAGGTCCGTGCAGTGGAAAGCGGCTACGCGGCGGTCGACGCGGTGAAACAGGACACCTTCGACCTGGTGCTGATGGACGTGCAGATGCCGGGCATGGACGGACGTCAGAGCACCGAGGCGATCCGCCAGTGGGAAAGCGAGCGCCATGGCACGCCCTTGCCGGTGGTCGCCCTCACCGCCCATGCCATGGCCAACGAGAAGCGCGCCTTGCTGCAAAGCGGTATGGACGATTACCTGACCAAACCCATCAGCGAACGGCAACTGGCCCAGGTAGTGCTGAAATGGACCGGCCTGGCCCTGCGCAACCAGGTGCCGGAGCGCGCCGTCGAAGGCCTGGGCCCCGGGGTGCAATTGCCGGTGCTGGACCACGAGGAAGGCCTGCGCCTGGCCGCCGGCAAGATGGACCTGGCGGCCGACATGCTGGCCATGCTGCTGGCCTCCCTGGAAGCCGACCGCCAGGCCATTCACGTCGCCCGTGAGGCCAAGGACAACCTGGCCCTGATCGAACGCGTCCACCGTCTGCACGGCGCCACCCGCTACTGTGGCGTGCCGCAACTGCGCGCCGCCTGCCAGCGCGCCGAAACCCTGCTCAAGCAGGACGACGCCAAGGCCGTGACCGCGCTGGACGAGCTGGACATGGCCATTGCACGGCTGGCCAGTGAAGCGCGGGTCAGCGCCTGAATTCATCAAAAAGGAAGCCTTTGATGCGCGTGATTCTTTTCAGCAGCCAGACCTACGACCGCGACAGTTTCCTCGGCGAGCCCTTGCCGCACGGCCTGGAACTGCAATTCCAACCCGCCCGGCTCAACCTCGACACCGTCGCCCTGGCCGAACACCACGAGGTGGTCTGCGCCTTTATCAACGACGACCTCAGTGCCCCGGTGCTGGAACAGCTTGCCAAGGGCGGCACGCGGTTGATCGCGTTGCGTTCGGCCGGCTACAACCATGTGGACCTGCCTGCCGCCAAACGCCTGGGCCTGACCATCGTGCGCGTCCCGGCCTATTCGCCCCATGCGATCGCCGAACACGCGGTGGCCCTGATCCTCGCCCTCAACCGCCGCCTGCATCGCGCCTACAACCGCACCCGCGACGGCGATTTCAGCCTGCATGGCCTCACCGGCTTCGACCTGGTGGGCAAGACCGTCGGCGTGGTCGGCACCGGCCAGATCGGCGCCACGTTCGCCAGGATCATGGCGGGCTTCGGTTGCCGGCTGCTCGCCTACGACCCGTTCCCCAACCCCCAGGTCCAGGCCCTCGGCGCTGACTATGTGAGCCTGCCGGAGCTCTTGGCCCAGGCCCAGATCATCAGCCTTCACTGCCCGCTGACCGCCGACAGCAAGCACCTGATCAATGCGCACTCCCTGGCGCGGATGCAACCCGGCGCCATGCTGATCAACACCGGTCGCGGTGGCCTGGTCGACACGCCGGCGCTGATCGAAGCACTCAAGGACGGCCAGCTCGGCTACCTGGGGCTGGATGTGTACGAGGAGGAAGCCCAGCTGTTTTTCGAGGACCGCTCCGACCTGCCCTTGCAGGACGACGTGCTCGCGCGCCTGCTGACCTTCCCCAACGTGATCGTCACCGCACACCAGGCGTTCCTCACCCGCGAAGCCCTGGCGGCGATTGCCGGCACCACATTGGCCAATATTGCGGCATGGGCCGATGGCCGGGCGCAGAACCTCGTCGAAGGATGATCAGCGGTCACATACCAGGCTCATGATCAGCAGGCACCCGTGATAGGATGCCGCGCCTATTTGGAGGATCCATGGCCGAACACGATTTCCGCTTCAGCTTGCTGAGCCCGCAACACACCCTGATCGAATGCCGCGCCCTGGTGCCGGGCCGTTACCAGGTCACCGGCAACGGTGGCTCGATCAAGCATGATGACGTGCTGATCGTCACCCTGCGCGGCAGTAAAACCTTGTCCATGCGCCTTACCGTCGAAGGTGACGCGCGCTACTCCATCCGCCCTGCCGGCCAGTGGGTCGCCATGGCCCGCGGGCCGAAGTTCGGCGAGCTGGAGATTCACACCTGGAAGGTCAACTGCGACAGCTGCGACACCGTGCTGGAGTTTGAATTCGCGGTGGAAACCAAGCTGACCAAGGAGCCGCTGCAACCGGCCGCCAATGCACGCATTGCCGAGTTGGGCTGGGCCAGCGAAGGCGACAAGCACCGTTGCCCGACATGCCAGAAGGCCGGGCAATGAAAGGCCTGCTTCTGCTCGCCGCCGTCGGTGCGGCCCTGAGTGGCTGCGCCGGTGACGCGGCCAAGCTCAAGCAGGATCACAGCTACGTGGTGGAGTGGATTGGTGAGCGGCCGTTGATGGATTACGCACACCTGACCGTCACCCTCGGCGCCGATGGGCGTGCCTACGGCAACGGCGGTTGCAACCACTGGTTCGCGCCGTACACCCTTGAGGGCGACAGACTCAGCTTCGGCAAGCTCGGCAGCACCCGCAAGCTCTGCGCCGAGGCCCTGATGGAACAGGAACAGCGCTTCTTCCAGGCCCTGCAAGGCGTACAGCGCTGGGACATCTCGCCGATCGAGCAGACCCGCTTCTGGCCGGCCGAAGGCAAGCCGATTCGCCTGTGGCTCGAAGAGGGCTGACTCCACCGATCTACAGGTTGGTGAGATTTAAATGTGGGAGGGGGCTTGCCCCCGATGACGGTGTAACAGTCACTGATGTATTGACTGACACACTGCTATCGGGGGCAAGCCCCCTCCCACATTTGATCGAGGACAATACTCTAGCCGCGCAAAGCCTTGAGCTTGGCCAACACCCCTTCCGCCGTCTGCTCACCCATCAACTGCTCGCGCACCTTGCCCTTGTCATCGATGATATAGGTCACCGGCAACGCTTCGCTGCGCGGAATCTCGAAGATCCCATCCGGGTTCTGCGCCAGCACGGTGAACTTGATCCCCAGTTTGTCGCTGGCTTCCTTCAGCTCTGCACCCTGCACATTGTCGAAGTTGACCCCGAACACCCCCACGCCCTGCCCCTTCAACTGTTCCGCCAGGGCGTTGAGTTCGGGGATTTCCGTACGGCATGGGCCACACCATTCCGCCCAGTAGTTGACCACCAGCCACTGTTTGTCCAGGCGCTCGGCCGCGACCTTCTGGCCGTACTGGTCAACGCCGTAGTCATTGCCGCAGCCGCTGAGCAGCAGGGTTGTGATGATCGCCAATGCACCGATCAGTCGCCTTGTCATGGGGTATTCCTTCGCAAAAATGAACGTTGGCTGCGACCTATCGCCTCTTACGGTTTAAGGACAGGACGCCGCGCAGGTAGAATACCCGCCACCTTACGCAAGATGCGACCCGCACATGACCGATCTGACGCTTTATCACAACCCGCGCTGCTCGAAATCCCGCGGTGCGCTCGAACTGCTGGAAGCCCGAGGCCTCGCCCCCACCGTGGTGCGTTACCTGGAAACCCCGCTGAATAGCGCACAATTGAAGACACTGCTGGCCAAGCTGGGCATCAGCGCCCGCCAACTGCTGCGCACCGGCGAAGACGAATACAAGGCCCTCAACCTGGCCGACGCCAGCCTCAGCGAAGCGCAGTTGATCGCCGCGATCGCCGAACATCCCAAGCTGATGGAACGCCCGATCCTGGAAACCGCCGATAAAGCCATCATTGGCCGTCCGCCAGAGAACGTGCTGGAGATCCTGCCGTGACGTCGCCGTATGTGCTGGTGTTGTATTACAGCCGCAATGGCTCGGTGAGCGAAATGGCTCGGCAGATTGCCCGGGGCATCGAGCAAGGCGGCATGGAAGCGCGACTGCGCACCGTACCGGCGATCTCCACCGAATGCGAAGCCGTGGCGCCGAGCATCCCGGACGAAGGCGCGCTGTACGCCAGCCTCGATGACTTGAAAAACTGCTCGGGCCTGGCCCTGGGCAGCCCGACGCGCTTCGGCAACATGGCCGCGCCGCTCAAGTACTTCCTCGATGGCACCAGCAACCTGTGGCTCACCGGTGCGCTGGTCGGCAAGCCGGCCGGGGTGTTCACCTCCACCGCCAGCCTGCATGGCGGCCAGGAAACCACGCTGATGTCGATGCTGTTGCCGCTGCTGCACCACGGCATGCTGATCACTGGCCTGCCCTACAGCGAACAGGCGCTGCTCGACACCCAGGGCGGCGGCACGCCGTATGGCGCCAGCCACCATGCCGGGCCGGATGGCAAGCGCCTGCTCGACCCGCATGAAATCACCCTGTGCCGGGCCCTGGGCCTGCGCCTGGCCAAGACCGCCACGTTGCTGGAGAACGGCCGTGGCCAGGAAGCCTAAGGTTCTGCCGCCGCAGGCGTGGCTGGAGCCACGGGTCAAGGCGGTACGCGCGTTAAGCCTGCTGGCGTTTTTCGCCCTGGTGGGTTTGTTGTGCGGGTACTACCTGTTCGTCGCCGACCTGCACGGCGCACGCCCGTGGGTGATCCTGCTGATCGAACTGGTGCCGCTGCTGGTGCTGGCGCCGGGGATGATCATCGGCAGCGCGCGCGGGCATTCGTGGATGTGCTTTGCGGTGAACCTGTATTTCATCAAGGGCGCGCTGGCGGCGTATGACCCGAACCGGCAGTGGTTCGGGGTGCTGGAGATGCTGGCCAGCCTGGCGGTGTTTTGCACGGCGCTGCTGTATGTGCGCTGGCGGCACCAGTTGAACCGCCGGTTGGCCACACCCTAGAAGCCGGTCAGTGATTCACCGTATAGGCCAGCATCATCGACAGCTGGCACATCGGCCGCCCGCTCTCGGCATGCCACTGGTTGAACGCAGCCTGCACCGTGGCCAGGTCGCGCAGGCTGGTGGGTGCCTTGTCGACAATCTTCTGCGCATTCAATGCCGCGACCACGTCATAGCTCGGCACAAAGGTATCCTTGCCCACCATCCGCAAAAAGCGCGGGGCCGACAGCCCGCCCAGTTGATGACCGTGCTTGCTCAGGTATTTCCATAACCCGACGATATCGGTCACCGGCCAGTCGGCGATAAATGCGCCGAAGCTGCCTTTTTCCTGCTCGATGTCCAGGATCATCTGCGCATTGCGCGGCACGCTCTTGAGCTTGCCCAGGTGACGGATGATGCGCGTGTCCTGCATCAGCCGCTCCAGGTGCTCGGCACCCATCAGCACGACTTTTTCAGGGTCGAAGCCGAAGAACACCTGCTCGAACGCCGGCCACTTGGCATCCACCACGCTGTGCTTCAAGCCGGCGCGAAACACGCGCAGCGCCAAGGTCGACAGGTAGCGATCATCACTGATCTTGCGTAACTGCGCCGGGGTCTTGGGCACCGGCAGGTGGGCGTCCAGCTCGGCCGCTGAACCGAAGCGATTCAGACAATATTCGTGCAGCCACTTGTAATCGCGCATGCCCTCTCCTGCTGTTGAATGCTGGCAATGGAATTGAAAACGGCGCCCGCGAGCGCCGTGTGTCAGAGCGTTGAATGAGCTCAGAGGTTCACCACATTGACGAAACGCGGCGCGGCGCTCTCATCGATTTTCAGGCTGGTGAAGTCGAACAGGTTGCGGTCGGCCAATTGCGAAGGCTGCACGTTCTGCAGGCTGCGGAAGATACTTTCGGTACGCCCGGGGGTCTTGCGCTCCCAATCCACCAGCATGTCCTTGACCACCTGGCGCTGCAGGTTTTCCTGGGAGCCGCACAGGTTGCACGGGATGATCGGGAATTGCTTGAAGTCGGAGTAGGCCTGGATGTCCTTCTCGTTGCAATACGCCAGCGGGCGGATCACCACGTTGCGCCCGTCATCGGCACGCAGCTTGGGCGGCATGGCCTTGAGCGAACCGTTGAAGAACATATTGAGGAAGAAGGTCTCGACAATATCGTCGCGGTGGTGACCCAGGGCCATCTTGGTCGCACCTATCTCATCGGCAAAGGTGTAGAGCGTGCCACGGCGCAGGCGCGAGCATAGCGAGCAGGTGGTCTTGCCTTCAGGGATCAGTTCCTTGACCACCGAATAGGTGTCTTTTTCGACGATGTGGTACTCGACGCCCAGTGCCTTGAGGTAGGCCGGCAGCACGTGCTCGGGGAAGCCCGGTTGTTTCTGGTCCATATTGACCGCAACGATGTCGAACTTGATCGGTGCGACCTTTTGCAGGTGCAGCAGCACGTCGAGCATGGTGTAGCTGTCTTTGCCGCCGGAGAGGCAGACCATGACCTTGTCGCCGTCCTCGATCATGTTGAAATCGGCGACTGCCTCACCGGCCAGGCGGCGCAGGCGTTTTTGCAGTTTGTTCTGGTTGACCGTAAGAGTGCCCATGGCGCTTGGATCCGCTGGAGGTGTGTGACGAAAAGCCGGGTATTTTACGCAAAAAAAACAGCTAAAGGGCTAACAGTAAAAGACCCCGCCGCGATTAGGCCCCCTGTTTACAGCGCAATTTGCTCTAAAGGCCCTACGGTTATTCCGGTCATCCCTTCCTATACTGCGACTTGAGGTCGCACACATATATCCAGACCTTTGTGGCCATCTGGCCCGTGGGCGCTCCGATGGGGGGCGATGGTAATAACGACAGGAGTGACTGGCATGATCCATCACGTCGTGGGGCTGTTTACCCATCCCGACCAGGAATGGCGGGAAATTCGTGGCGATAAAGAAGAAAGCATCGGCCACATGTACCTCACTCACACCCTGATTCTCGCGGCGATCCCCGCCGTATCGGCTTTTATCGGTACCACCCAGGTCGGCTGGGTCATCGGCAACCGCTCCCCGGTCATGTTGACCCAGGAAAGTGCGCTGTGGATGACCCTCATGTCCTACGCGGCCATGCTCGGCGGCGTGGCAGTGATGGGCGCGTTCATTCACTGGATGGCCCGCACCTACGACGCCAACCCCAGCATGGCGCGGTGCGTGGCGTTTGCCACCTATACCGCGACACCTCTGTTCATCGGCGGGCTGGCGGCGCTCTACCCGCATATGTGGCTGGGCATGGTGGTGGGCACTGCGGCGATCTGCTACACGGTGTACCTGCTGTATGTCGGCGTACCGACCTTCATGAGCATCGACCCGGATGAAGGCTTCCTGTTTTCCAGTTCGATACTGGCCGTAGGGCTGGTGGTGCTGGTGGCGATCATGGCGTTTACCGTGATCGTCTGGGGCCTGGGCGTGGGGCCGATCTACACGAACTGACCCGTTCAATGGCAAAGGCAAGGCCACCGCAAGGTGGCTTTGTGCGTGATGGATGACCATTCGGCGCCTGACAGATTCGGAAACACTCGGTTTTGCGGCATACTGGACGTCTCTGGAGATATGTACAGCATGCCCGAGCAACTCAATACCCGCGTCGAAGATTGTTTCCTGCAAGCCGAATCCTTTTTCAAACGAAGCTTCAAACGCCCCCAGGTCAGCCTCAAGCTGCGGGGTCAGAAGGCCGGTGTCGCGCATTTGCACGAGAACCTGCTGCGCTTCAACCCACAGTTGTACCGAGAAAACAGCCAACACTTCCTGAAACAGACCGTGGCCCATGAGGTGGCGCACCTGATTGCCCACCAATTGTTTGGTGAGCGCATCCAGCCCCATGGCGAGGAATGGCAACTGATCATGCGTGGGGTCTACGAACTGCCGCCAGACCGCTGCCACACCTATGCCGTGAAGCGTCGCCAGGTGACCCGTTATATCTACCGGTGCCCGTGTGCCGACAGCGACTTCCCGTTTTCATCGCAACGCCATGGCATGGTGGCTCAGGGACGGCGGTATCTGTGCCGGCGGTGTCGGCAGACCTTGGTGTTTACCGGCGAAACCAGGGTGGAATAAAGGCCTCATCGAGAGCAAGCCTCCACCCAGCCACTACATAATCACCTTGGAGCTGCGCAGCTCGCTGATGCGCTGCGGGCTCAAGCCCAGCTCCGCCAACACTTCATCACTGTGCGCGCCCACGGCGACGCCAATGTGCCGGGGCGCTGGCAACCCTTCCGAAAACTTCAACGGGCAGGCTATCTGCGCCTGGCTCGAGCCATCGCCCCTGGGCACCTGGCTGACCAGCGCCCGCGCCTTCAACTGCGGATGGGCCACGGCTTCGCTGAGCGTCAGCACCGGCTCCACGCAGGCATCCGCCCCGGCAAACAGCTCGCACAACTGCTCGAAACTGCGCTTCTCGAACTCCACCTGCAAGGCCTGCCTAAGCGCCGGCTGCTGCTCAGGCTTCAAGCCCTGCGCGGCCAACTCCGGGCGGCCCAACGCTTCACACAACTGCTGCATGAAAGCCGGTTCCAGGCTGCCGACCGACATCCAGCGCCCATCTCGCGAGCGGTAGTAATCGTAGAAACTTCCGCCATTGAGCACATGGCTCTCCCGCTCAGGCTCTACACCACACGCCAGGTAACCCGCGCCGGCCATGGCATTCAGGCTGAACGAGCAATCGGTCATGCTCACATCCAGGTATTGGCCGACCCCGCTCTGCTGCCGGGCGATAACGGCCGCCAGCAGCCCCACTACCGCATGCAGCGAACCGCCGCCCACGTCCGCCAACTGCACGCCCAAGGGCAGTGGCCCGCTGTCCCGGCGCCCGGTGTAGCTGGCGACCCCGGCCAGCGCCAGGTAGTTGATGTCATGCCCGGCGCGGTCCTTATAGGGCCCGGTCTGGCCGTAACCGGTGATCGACACATAAATCAGCCGCGGGTTGATCGCCTTCAGCGCCTCATAGCCCAGGCCCAGGCGCTCCATCACGCCGGGGCGGAATTGTTCGAGGACAATGTCGTAGTCCTTGACCAGTTCGCGCACGATCTCCAGCCCTTCGGGCTGTTTCAAATCCAGCGCCAGGCTGCGTTTGTTGCGATTGAGGTAGGCATGGCTGGCCGAAGTCCCCCGGTCATGGGGCGGCAGCACCCGCAGCAGGTCCGTGCGCGTGGGAGATTCGATGCGCAGTACCTCGGCGCCCATGTCCGCCAGCATCAAGGAAGCAAACGGGCCGGGCAGCAAGGTGGAAAAATCCAGTACTTTGAGGGACGCCAAGGGACCTGACATGGAGACTCCATTTGGGTTTCGAATTCCCACAGACTAGGCAGCCTGGCGCCTACCGGCAATCGTCAGAACGATCATCGAGGGTGACCGTTTTGATCATGGCGGGCTTTTTCGTGGCAGCGGCTTTATCATTGCCCCACGTTTGCTTGCAGAGTGTTCCATGAAGTTTGCGATTGCAGTGTTTTCCGCCGCCCACGCGCCCTCCTCGCGCCGCGCCCTGCTGTTTGCACAGGCAGCGTTGGCCGGCGGGCATGAGATTGTGCGGCTGTTTTTCTATCAGGACGGCGTCTACGGCGCCTCCAATAACATCGTTGCACCCCAGGATGAGCAGGACATTGCCCGCCAATGGCGCGAGTTGGTCAATGCGCATCAACTCGACGGCGTGGTGTGCATCGCTGCCGCCTTGCGTCGTGGCGTGCTGAATGCCGAGGAAGCCACGCGCTATCAACGCAGCGCGGCCAACCTGGATGCGCCCTGGGCATTGTCGGGCCTGGGGCAATTGCACGACGCCACCCAGGCCGCCGACCGCCTGATCTGTTTTGGAGGGCCGTGACATGTCCAAATCCTTGTTAGTGATCAGCCGCCAGGCGCCCTGGTCCGGGCCGAGCGCGCGCGAAGCGCTGGATATCGTGCTGGCCGGGGGCGCGTTTGATCTGCCGATCGGCGTGCTGTTCATGGATGACGGCGTGTTCCAACTGGCGCCGCACCAGGACGCCAACGCCGTGCAGCAAAAAGACCTCAGCGCCAATCTGCAGGCCTTGGGCCTGTTCGGCATCGATGAGGTGTTCGCCTGCCGCCACAGCCTGGGTGAGCGCGGGCTGACGCAGCCGGCCAATGCCCAGTCGCTGGACAGCGAAGCGATCTCCAGGCTGATTGACCGTTACGACCAGGTGATAACCCTCTGATGTCGACTTTACATGTGGTATCTCACTCTCCTTTTACCGATAGCCGCCTCGCCAGTTGCCTGCGTATCTGTGGCGCCGAGGATGCGATCCTGCTCTGCGGCGATGGCGCCTACGGGCTGCACGACCCGGCCCTGCGCACCAAGGGCGTGAAGGTGTTCGTGCTGGCGGAAGACATGCAGGCGCGCAATCTGCCGCTGCCGGACTGGGCCGACAGCGTGGACTACCCGGGTTTCGTGCAGCTGTCGCTCGACTACCGCAAGGTCAACACCTGGCTATGAACACCCTGACCGTAGGCCCGCGCACCCTCGAACTGGACAAGGACGGTTACCTCGTCGACCTGAACGAATGGTCCCCTGAGGTGGCCGAGGCCCTGGCCGCCGCCGAAGCCCTGGAGCTGACCCCGGACCATTGGCAGATCCTCGAGCTGCTGCGCCAGTTCTATGCCGAGTTCCAGCTGTCCCCCGCCACGCGCCCGCTGATCAAGTACACCGCCTTGAAGCTCGGCCCGCAAAAGGGCAACAGCCTGCACCTCAACACACTGTTCAACGGCACTCCCGCCAAACTCGCCGCCAAGCTGGCGGGCCTGCCCCGGCCGACGAATTGCTTATGACCGACTTTGCCCCACTGACCCTTGAAACCCCTGCCGAGCATCCGTTTGCGCAGTTCGTGCGCATCCTGGGCAAAGGCAAGCGCGGCGCGCGCAACCTCACCCGCGAAGAGGCCCGCGACGCCATGGGCATGCTGCTCGACGAACAAGTCGAAGACACCCAGCTCGGCGCCTTCCTGATGCTGCTGCGCCACAAGGAAGAAAGCCCGGAAGAACTCGCCGGTTTTACCCAAGCCGTGCGTGAACGCCTGGACGCCCCCGCACTGAATGTGGATGTCGACTGGCCGACCTACGCCGGCAAGAAGCGCCACCTGCCGTGGTTCCTGCTGGCCGCCAAGTGCCTGGCGCAACATGGCGTGCGCATTCTCATGCACGGCGGCGGCGCACACACGGCGGGCCGGCTGTACACCGAACAATTGCTCGAAACCCTGCATATCCCGCTGTGCCGCAATTGGCAGCAGGTCGGGACGGCGTTTGAACAAGGCAACCTGGCGTTTATCCCGCTGGGCGACTGGGCGCCGCAACTGCAACGCATGATCGACCTGCGCAACACCCTGGGCCTGCGCTCGCCGATCCACTCCCTGGCGCGCCTGCTCAACCCGCTGAATGCGCGCTGCGGCCTGCAAAGCATTTTCCACCCCGGTTACCAGGGCGTGCACCGCGATGCCAGCGGCCTGCTTGGCGACCATGTGATCGTGGTCAAGGGCGACGGCGGCGAAGTCGAGATCAACCCCGACACGATCAGCCACCTCTATGGCACCACCGGTGGCGAAAGCTGGGATGAAGAATGGCCCGCCCTCTCCGACCAGCGCCACGTCAAGCCGGCAACCCTGGAGCCTGATCACCTGAAGGCCGTGTGGCGCGGCGACGTAGAAGACAGCTACCCGCAACTGGCGCTGATCGCCACCATGGCCCTGGCCTTGCGCGGCCTCGGCCACCCACGGGAACAAGCGTTCGCATTGGCCCGACAATACTGGGATGCACGGGACAAATCGATTTAATCGATCATTCCCGCCCGGTCTTTGCGCTTTTAGTTCGAACTCATCCCTTTAGACTGGGCTCCAACGCTTATTAGCCAAGGAGCCAGTCATGGGTTTGCTGATCGAAGGACACTGGAAAGACCAGTGGTACGAAAGTAGCGCAGATGGCGCTTTCCAGCGCGAACAGGCCCAGCGCCGCCACTGGGTGACCGCCGATGGCCAGCCGGGGCCCAGCGGCGAAGGCGGCTTCAAGGCCGAGGCCGGTCGTTATCACCTCTATGTGTCCCTGGCCTGCCCCTGGGCCCATCGCACCCTGATCCTGCGCAAGCTCAAGGGCCTGGAAAGCATGATCGACGTGTCCGTGGTCAGCTGGCTGATGCTGGAAAACGGCTGGACCTTCGACAAGGCCCACGGCTCCACCGGCGATAAGCTCGATGGTTTCGAATTCATGCACCAGCGCTATACCGCCGACACCGCCGACTACACCGGCCGCGTCACCGTGCCGGTGCTGTGGGACAAGCAGCTCAACCGCATCGTCAGCAATGAATCGGCAGAGATCATCCGCATGTTCAACAGCGCGTTCAACGGCCTGACCGGCAACACCCTGGACTTCTACCCCGAGGCCCTGCGCCCGGCCATCGATGGGCTGAACGAGCGGATCTACCCGGCCGTGAACAATGGCGTGTACCGCGCAGGCTTTGCCACCTCACAAAAAGCCTATGAAAGCGCGTTTGATGATGTGTTTGCCGAACTGGACCATCTGGAGCAGCACTTGGGCGACCATCGCTACCTGGCCGGCGAGTACCTGACCGAGGCGGATGTGCGCTTGTTCACCACGCTGATTCGTTTTGATGCGGTGTATTACAGCCACTTCAAATGCAATCTGCGGCGGATTGCCGATTATTCGAACCTGTCGAATTGGCTGAGGGAGATGTATCAGTGGCCGGGCGTGGCCGAGACGGTGGATTTCGCACACATCAAGGGGCATTACTATGGGAGCCACCGCACGATCAACCCGACGGCGATTGTGCCGAAGGGGCCGTTGCAGGCGTTTGATGCCGGGCATGATCGAGTGCGGCTGACAGGTCAGGGTGTCTTGAGCTGAGTACGGCTGGCAAGCCCGTCTTGGTGAGCGGGCTTGTCGCAAGAGTGTTGTCAAACCTGAGACTGGGCGCCTTCAAACCACTTCAGCTTCTCGCGCAGCACCACCACCTCACCGACGATCACCAGCGTCGGCGCATGCACTTCATGCTCCGCCACCATGCGCGGCAAGTCTGCCAGGGTGCCGGTAAACACGCGCTGGTTGGACGTGGTGCCCTGCTGGATCAACGCCGCCGGGGTATCCGCGGCACGCCCATGCTTGATCAGTTGCTCACAGATGATCGGCAAGCCAATCAAGCCCATGTAGAACACCAGGGTCTGCGACGGCCCTACCAGGTCACTCCAAGGCAGGTCCGACGTCCCGTTCTTCAAGTGCCCGGTGATAAAGCGTACCGACTGTGCGTAGTCGCGATGGGTCAGCGGAATCCCGGCGTACGCCGCGCAACCACTGGCTGCGGTGATCCCCGGCACCACCTGGAACGGGATGCCATGGGCCGCCAGTTCCTCGATTTCTTCACCGCCACGACCAAAGATGAACGGATCGCCCCCCTTGAGGCGCAGCACGCGCTTGCCTTGCCTGGCCAAGTCCACCAGTTGCTGGTTGATCTGGTCTTGCGGCACGGCGTGGTCGGCGCGGCGCTTGCCGACGTAGATGCGCTCGGCATCACGACGGCATAGCTCCAGAATCGCCGGCGCCACCAAACGGTCGTACAGCACCACGTCGGCTTGCTGCATCAGGCGCAGGGCACGGAAGGTCAGCAGGTCCGGGTCGCCCGGGCCGGCACCGACCAGGTACACCTCGCCCGGCGCATAAGGCGGTGCGCCGTTGACCTTTTCGATCAACAGACGCTCAGCCTCATCGCCCTGCCCGGCCAACTGACGGTCGGCAATCGGCCCTTGGAACACTTCTTCCCAGAACGCCCGACGCTGCTGCACATCCGGGTACAAGCCTTTGACCTGGGCACGAAAGCGCGCCGCCAGCCCGGCCAACTGGCCGTAGGTGGACGGAATCCAGGTTTCCAGCTTGGCCCGGATCAAGCGCGCCAGCACCGGCGCATCCCCGCCGCTGGACACCGCGATCACCAAGGGCGAACGGTCGACAATCGCCGGGAAGATCACGCTGCACAAGGCCGGCGCGTCCACCACATTGACCGGTACGCAACGACGCTTGGCGTCACTGGACACTTGCGCGTTCAGTGGCTCGTCGTCGGTCGCCGCGATGATCAGGGTGCAGCCTTCCAGGTCGGCCTCCTGATAACCGCGCAGAATCATTTCCCCGCCACTGCCCTGCACCAACTCGCGCAACTGGTCTTCGATCTGGGGAGCAACCACCCGCAGCACGGCGCCGGCGTCAGCCAGCAGGCGGGATTTGCGCAAGGCAATCTCCCCCCCACCGACGACCAGCACACGACTGCCGCGCAGGTTATGAAACAGCGGCAGGAATTCCATTTAGCGGATGACCTCGACGCCCGCCATGTAAGGCTTGAGCACTTCAGGTACGCGGATCGAACCGTCAGCCTGCTGGTAGTTTTCCAGCACCGCCACCAGGGTGCGACCTACAGCCAGGCCCGAACCGTTGAGGGTGTGCACCAGCTCCGGCTTGCCGGTTTCCGGGTTACGGAAACGCGCCTGCATGCGCCGGGCCTGGAAATCACCGCAGTTGGAGCACGACGAAATCTCGCGGTATTTGTCCTGGCTGGGTACCCACACCTCGAGGTCGTAGGTCTTCACGGCGCTGAAGCCCATGTCGCCGGTGCACAGCGCCAGGACGCGGTACGGCAGCTCCAGCAGCTGCAGGACACGTTCGGCGTTGGCGGTCAGGCCTTCCAGGGCGTCCATGGAGGTCGACGGCTCGACCACTTGCACCATCTCGACCTTGTCGAACTGGTGCTGGCGGATCATGCCGCGGGTGTCACGCCCCGACGCACCGGCTTCACTGCGGAAGCACGGGCTGTGGGCGACGAACTTGAGCGGCAGTTGCTTGGCATCGAGGATCTCGCCGGCAACGATATTGGTCAGCGACACTTCGGCGGTCGGGATCAGGTACAGATCGGCTTCGCCATCGCGGCTGATCTTGAACAGGTCTTCCTCGAACTTCGGCAGCTGGCTGGTGCCCATCAGCGCCGGCGCCTGCACCAGGTACGGAGTGTAAGCCTCTTCGTAACCGTGCTCGCCGGTGTGCAGGTTGATCATGAACTGCGCCAGGGCACGGTGCATGCGTGCGATCGGGCCGCGCAGCAAGGCAAAGCGCGCACCGGACATTTTGGCGGCGGTTTCGAAATCCAGGCCACCGGTCAATTCGCCCAGGGCGACGTGGTCCTTGATCTCGAAATCAAAGGCCGTTGGCGTGCCCCAGCGGCGCACTTCGACGTTGCCGTCTTCGTCGTCGCCAATCGGCACGGACTCGTGCGGCAGGTTGGGGATGCCCAGCAGGATCGAATCCAGCTCGGACTGAATGCCTTCCAGCTCGACCTTGCCGTCGGACAGCTCGGTGCCCATGCGCTCGACGTCCGCCATCAACGGCGCGATGTCTTCGCCACGTTGCTTGGCCTGACCGATGGATTTGGAACGCGCATTCCGCTCAGCCTGCAGTGCTTCGGTGCGGGTCTGGACGGTCTTGCGCTGTTCTTCCAGCGCTTCGATGCGCGCAACATCCAAGGCAAAGCCACGGGATGCCAGGCGGTCCGCTACGTCCTGAAGGTTGCTACGTAACAGTTTGGAATCGAGCATGTCGGTCTCTCGTTTATCAAAGTTTGGTCAAGGACAGGCCGGCCCAGGTGGCGAGCAGCCCGCCGAACACGCTGATGCCCAGGTACCCGAAGGCGACCAGGGCCTGCCCGCTTTCCAGCAGGCGCAGCGTATCCAGTGAAAAGGATGAAAAGGTCGTCAGACCGCCTACAAAGCCGACAATCAAGCCGGCGCGAATTTCAATCGGTACTTCCGGGCGCAACAGGAACCAGCCGTACAACAACCCGATGATCAGGCAACCCACCAGGTTGACCGCCAGGGTCGCCGCATAAAAATGCTTCGGCCAATTGGCGCTCACCCAAGTACCGGTGGCGAAACGCAATAATGTACCAGCGATGCCGGCTGCGGACACGGCAAGAATCGTCTTGAACACTACTTTCTCCGCTGTTTGGGGCTGAGGCGGTCGAGTTGGGCGAGGTGATTGAGCTTTTCACCGATCTTCAGCTCCAGGCCGCGGGGCACCGGCTGGTAGAACGGCTGCGGCTCAAGCTCATCGGGGAAATAGTCTTCGCCGGCGGCATAGGCGTCCGGCTCATCATGGGCATAGCGGTATTCATCACCGTAGCCCAGTTGTTTCATCAACTTGGTCGGCGCATTGCGCAGGTGCAGCGGCACTTCGAGGGAGCCGTGTTCGGCGGCCGCACGCAGGGCGGACTTGAAGCCCATGTACACCGCGTTGCTTTTCGGTGCGCAGGCCAGGTACGTGATGGCCTGGGCCACCGCCAGCTCGCCTTCCGGGCTGCCGAGGCGCTCCTGCACTTCCCAGGCCGCCAGGCACAGGCTCAGGGCGCGCGGGTCGGCGTTGCCAATGTCTTCACTGGCCATGCGCACCACGCGGCGCGCCAGGTACAGTGGGTCGCAGCCGCCGTCGATCATGCGCGCAAACCAATACAGCGCGCCGTCCGGGTTGGAGCCGCGCACGGATTTGTGCAGCGCCGAAATCTGGTCGTAGAAAGCTTCGCCGCCCTTGTCGAAACGTCGACGCGTATCGCCGAGCAGGCTTTGCAACAGGTCGACGCCAATCTCGCTGCCGTCTTCGGCGAGGTCGGAGGCGTTCTCCAGCAGGTTGAGAAAGCGGCGACCGTCGCCGTCGGCAGCGCTGAGCAGGATCTTGAAGCCTTCGTCGCTGAGGCTCAGCTGACGCTTGCCCAGGCCCTTGTCTTCGCTCAAGGCACGGTGCAACAGCTTCTGCATCGCGGCTTCGTCGAGGCTCTTGAGCACATAGACCCGCGCCCGCGAGAGCAACGCATTGTTCAATTCAAACGAAGGGTTTTCGGTGGTGGCACCGATAAAAATCAGCGTGCCATCCTCGACGTAGGGCAAAAACGCATCCTGCTGAGACTTGTTGAAGCGATGCACTTCGTCGACAAACAGGATGGTGCGCTTGCCGTACTGCCCGGCCTGCTGCTTGGCCACCTCGACAGCCTGGCGGATCTCCTTGACCCCGGCCAGCACGGCCGAGACCGTTTCGAAGTGTGCATCCGAGACTTTTGCCAGCAGCCGCGCCAGGGTGGTCTTACCCACGCCCGGCGGCCCCCAGAAAATCATCGAGTGCAGCGCACCCTGCTCCAGGGCTTCGCGCAACGGCTTGCCGCGAGCGAGCAGGTGTTCCTGACCGACGTACTCATCCAGGTTGGTCGAGCGCAGGCGCGCGGCCAAAGGCTGGGCAATCGGGTCACTTCGAAACAGATCCATGGGCAGCGTTTGAAACCTCTGGGCAGTTTATTCCTGGATCACGTCGGCACCCTTGGGGATGTCGAACTTGAACTTGGACGCCGGTACCGGCTGGTTGGCCTTGACCCCGGAGAACAGGATATCGGTGCGCTGGCCGACGCTGTCGACCAGGCGCATGTTGTTGATCACGCCGTTGCCGAACGACAGGGACAGCGTGTCAAACAGCGTGTCCTTGGATTTCGGCTTGAGGGTGAACTCGATCACGTTGCTGGTCTGCTTGGAGGTGATGTCGAAGCTGTCGTTGATTTTCGACACGTCGCCCGAGAGCAGCAGCGCCGGCGTCTGGTTCAGGCGCGGGTCGAGCTTCTTGATGGTGGCCTGCTCCAGGTCCGGGTCCCACAGGGTGACTTTCTGGCCGTCCGAGACAATGGTCTGCTCGGCCTTGCCTTCGGTGTGCCAGTAGAACAGCCCTGGGCGCTGCACGGCCATCTCGCCGGCGGTTTCCTGCAACTGGGTGCCGCCGGCATCCAGGGTGAGCTGGGAGAAGCGCGCGGTCAGGGTCTGGGATTTGTCCAACAGGTTTTTCAGGCTGGCGACGGAGGCCGGGTCAGCGTGGGCCGAAACAGCGGTCAGGGCCAGTGCCGGCAACAACAGCATGCGGATAAGACGCATGGGAGTCCTCATTGAGTCGTAAGGGCGCGCCGCGTGGTGCCACGCGGCACGGAATCAGTCGCGCATCTGCCCGGGGGCGATGACTTCGCGCGAGCCGTTGGTGTTCATGGCAGTGACGACGCCAGCGTTTTCCATGGCTTCGATCATGCGCGCAGCGCGGTTATAGCCGATCTTCAGCTTGCGCTGCACCGCAGAAATCGAGGCGCGGCGGCTTTCCAGCACGAAGGCCACGGCTTCGTCATACAGCGCGTCGGTTTCGGCATCGTCGTCGCCACCGCTGCTGCCGCCGTCGAAGCCGCTGCCGGCCTCTTCGACACCGGCAAGGATGTCGTCGTTGTATTCGGGGGCGCCACGCAGCTTCCAGGCTTCCACCACGCGGTGCACTTCATCGTCGGAGACGAAGGCGCCGTGGACCCGGATCGGCAGGCTGGTACCCGGCGGCATATAGAGCATGTCACCGTGGCCCAGCAGTTGCTCGGCACCGCCCTGGTCGATGATGGTCCGTGAGTCGATCTTGCTCGACACCTGGAACGCCATGCGGGTCGGGATGTTGGCCTTGATCAGGCCGGTGATCACGTCCACCGACGGACGCTGGGTGGCAAGGATCAAGTGAATACCGGCCGCCCGCGCCTTCTGGGCGATACGCGCGATCAGTTCTTCGACCTTCTTGCCGACGATCATCATCATGTCGGCGAACTCGTCGACCACCACCACGATGGTCGGCAGCTTGCCCAGCAGCGGAGCCTCGTCGTGGATACTTTCGCGCTTGTACAGCGGGTCGGTCAGCGGCGTGCCGGCGTCCTGGGCTTCCTTGACCTTGGCGTTGAAGCCCGACAGGTTACGTACGCCCATCTTCGCCATCAGTTTGTAGCGGCGCTCCATCTCGGCCACGCTCCAGCGCAGGGCGTTGGCGGCGTCCTTCATGTCGGTGACCACCGGGCAGAGCAGGTGCGGAATGCCTTCGTAGATCGACAGTTCGAGCATCTTCGGGTCGATCATGATCAGCTTGGCGTCTTCCGGGCCGGACTTGAACAGGATCGACAGGATCATCGCGTTCACGCCCACCGATTTACCCGAACCGGTGGTACCGGCCACCAGCAGGTGAGGCATTTTGGCGAGATCGGTGATCACCGGCTTGCCGCCGATGTCGTGGCCCAGAGCCAGGGTGACCGGCGATTTGAAGTTGTCGTATTCGGGCGTCGACAGCACTTCGGAGAAACGCACGATCTGGCGGTCCTCGTTGGGAATCTCGATACCCACGGTGGTCTTGCCCGGGATCACTTCCACCACGCGCACGCTGGTCACGGCCAGGGAGCGCGCCAGGTCTTTGGCCAGGTTGGAAATGCGACTGACCTTGACGCCGGCAGCCGGCTGGATTTCGTAACGGGTAATCACCGGGCCGGGATGGATCGAGTCCACCGACACCTCGACGCCGAACTCCTTGAGTTTGATTTCCAGCAGATGGCCGACGGCCGCCAGGGACTCAGGGGAATAGTTGAGCTGTTTCTTTTCGGCCGGGTCGAGGATCGAAATCGGCGGCAAGGTGCCTTCCACGGCGCTGTCGACAAACAACGGCGCCTGTTTCTCTTTCTGCACGCGGTGGCTGGGCTCGGCCGGCTTGGGCGGCGCCGGGGCGATCACCGGCGGTACCTGCTTCTCGCGGTCCGACATGTGCTTGCTCAGGGCCTGCTCGCGTTCGATCAGGCGTTCCTTGACCTTGGCCTGCTCACGGCGGTCCGGTGTGCTTGGGGCCACCACTTCGTTGACGCGGGTATCCACCTCGCGCAACTGGGCCACCATGCGCTTGCGTTCGACCCGGGCGGCCCACCAGCGGTTGGCAGCGCCCTGGAACAGCTCCAGCAGGTCGAGGGTGATCTTGCCCGTCACGTCCATCACCTTGAACCACGACAGGTCGGTGAACACCGTGAGACCGAACAGGAACAGCGCGATAAACATCAGGGTGCTGCCCTGGATATTCAGGGTCTTGCGCGCCAGGTCGCCGAGGCTCTCGCCCAGCGCCCCACCCGCGCCCGCCGGCAGGCCGGTGGGTGCGTGGAAATGAATATGCGCCAGGGCGGCACCGGACAGCACCAGGAATACCAGGCCGATCAGGCGCCACGAAAACAGCCAGCCGCTCCACTGCCACGGCTCATGACGCTGGCGGAAGATCTGCCAGGTCTTGATCGCCAGTAACAGCGGGAAGATATAGGCGAAGTAACCCAGCACCATGAACAGGATATCGGCGCTGTAGGAACCGGCAGGCCCACCGAAGTTCTGCACGTCTTCGATCTTGCTGTTATGGCTCCAGCCCGGATCGTCCTTGCCATAGGTGAGCAAGGCCATCATCAGGAACAGGCACAGCGCGCCGATAGCGATCAGCGCGCCTTCCTTGAGTCGATAGTGCAGGTGCTGGCGCCAGGCCGGCACGACGGCTGCTTTAGGTGTTGCGGCGGATTTCTTCAAAACGGGTCTTTTCCTGCGCCTGTTAGCGCGTCCATCTGTTGAATAACTGCAAATACTGCCCAATCCGAGCAGCTGAAAAATGAACGAACGTCGTGGAATCTACTTTTAACACTGGGCGATTGCTGGATGAAATGGCGATAACGCCACAATGGCCGCATTGTACGGGTTTGTGTTGCGGTTGCCACGCCACTTGGCTTTCTTCAGGCAGCATAGCCAATTGTGTGTCACAACATGTTCAATTTGAGCATGCATTGTCTTTGCTGACAAAGGCTTATGAGCTGTTTTTACCAATCCAGGCAAGCTTGGCAAATGGCCTGCATGGGCCAGACCCGATTACGACCACGCCTCACGCAGAGAGTTGCAGAAACACCCGCTCACGCTTATGCACGCCAACAGCCGATTCGGGCTGGCCCCACAGCGCTGCGTCGACAATAATCACACCCCTTGGGCACGCGATCCGCCTGCCACTCCCCTCCCCTTCCGCAAGCCTGGATGCCATGCTGACCTGGTTACAACGCGACTCACTGACATTTCCCCCGCTGGCCAAGGCCATGCGCGAACCCAATGGCCTGCTCGCCGCCGGCGGCGACCTGTCGGCCGAGCGACTGGTGCAAGCCTACCGCCACGGTTGCTTTCCCTGGTTCTCGGAGGGCCAGCCGATCCTCTGGTGGTCGCCGGACCCGCGCACCGTGATATTCCCCGACGAGCTGCATGTCTCCCGCAGCCTGGGCAAACTATTGCGCCAGCAGCGCTATACCGTGACCTTCGACCAGGACTTTGCCGCCGTCATCCAGGCGTGCGCTGCGCCGCGCGCGTATGCCGATGGCACCTGGATCACCGAAGGTATCCAGCGCGCCTACCTGGAGCTGCATCAGCGTGGCTATGCACATTCGGTAGAGGTATGGGACGAAGGCGTGCTGGTGGGCGGACTGTATGGCCTGGCGATGGGCCAGCTGTTTTTTGGCGAATCCATGTTCAGCCGTGCCGACAATGCCTCAAAATTCGGCTTCGCTACACTGACACGGCAACTACAGGCCTGGGGCTTTGCACTGATCGATTGCCAGATGCCCAATGATCACTTGCATAGCCTGGGTGCTCGCGCCATTCCTCGCAGTGAATTTGCCGGTTTCCTACGAGACCACCTGGACCAACGCAATTCCGGGCCATGGGTTTCTTAGGCGACATCCGCACACCTGGCTTACACTTATTTCAAAGCTTATCCGAGGGTTGATCATGACCGAGTTGGCGCGCTTGAAGTTTTATGCCACTCAACCCCACTCTTGCAGCTATCTGCCCGACGAGCAGGCCACCACGCTGTTCCTCGACCCCAGCCAGCCAATGGATGTGCACGTGTATGCCGATCTCTCGGAAATGGGGTTTCGGCGCAGCGGCGATCATCTGTACCGGCCCCACTGCCAGAACTGCAATGCCTGCGTGCCGGCACGCATCCCTGTGGCGCAGTTTCTGCCGGACCGCAATCAGAAGCGCATCCTCAAGCGCAATGCCGACCTGACGGTGGCAGCTGCCAAGCCGCGATTCACCGAAGAGTATTTCGACCTGTACCAGCGCTATATCGAGCAGCGCCACGCCGACGGCGATATGTTCCCACCCAGCCGCGACCAGTTTTCCACCTTCCTGGTGCGTGACCTGCCGTTCTCGCGCTTTTACGAATTTCGCGCGGACGGCCGGCTGGTGGCCGTCGCCGTGACCGATTTGCTGCCTAACGGCCTGTCAGCGGTCTACACCTTCTACGAGCCGGCCGAAGAGCGGCGCAGCCTCGGGCGTTTCGCGATCCTCTGGCAAATCGGTGAAGCACTGCGCCTGGAACTCGAGGCGGTGTACCTCGGATACTGGATCAAGAACTGCAAAAAGATGAACTACAAGACCCAATATCGCCCCATAGAACTGCTGATTAATCAAAGATGGGTCACGCTTAACTAGAACCCCTTGGCTTAAACACCCTTTTTCGGGCACAATGCACGCCGCTTTTGCCTGGCGCAGTTGCACCGGGCCATTCACTGGATACCGAGGGCTTTACTGCATGTCGAAAGAAGACAGCTTCGAAATGGAAGGCACTGTCGTCGACACCCTGCCCAACACCATGTTTCGTGTGGAGTTGGAAAATGGGCACGTCGTAACCGCGCATATCTCCGGCAAGATGCGCAAGAACTACATTCGTATTCTTACCGGTGACAAAGTGCGCGTCGAGCTGACGCCCTATGACTTGAGCAAAGGGCGTATCACTTACCGCGCTCGCTAAGCAAGTCAATACAAGACGCCCGGTTATGCCGGGCGTTTTTGTGTGCATGGGATTTCTCAAACACCGAGGGATCCCGCGGGAGGGGGCAAACCCCATTCTGAGAATTGCATTTCAAGACAGCAAAAAGGCGCCTTTCGGCGCCTTTTGCGTTGTTACAGAACGATCAGGCCATTTCAGCCGTGGTTTCGAACTCGAAGGTCAGCTCGCCATCCTTCAGGTCGATATGCACCACGCCACCATGGTCGGAAAGCTCGCCAAACAGGATCTCTTCGGCCAGCGGCCGCTTGATCTTGTCCTGGATCAGGCGCGCCATCGGGCGAGCGCCCATTGCCGCATCGTAGCCACCTTCGGCGATCCAGCTGCGCGCCGCTTCCGTGACATCCAGTTGCACGCGCTTGTCTTCCAACTGCGCCTGAAGCTCGGTAAGGAACTTGTCCACCACACTCTTGATGACCTCATGGCTGAGGCGACCAAACTGGATAATGGTGTCCAGGCGGTTGCGGAACTCCGGCGTGAAGCTCTTCTTGATCACTTCCATCGCATCGGACGAGTGATCCTGGTGGGTAAAGCCGATCGAAGCCCGCGCGGCCGTCTCGGCACCGGCGTTGGTGGTCATGATCAGGATGACATTGCGGAAGTCCGCCTTGCGCCCGTTGTTGTCGGTCAGGGTCCCGTGGTCCATTACCTGCAGCAGCAGGTTGAAGACTTCCGGGTGGGCCTTCTCGATTTCATCGAGCAGCAGTACGCAATGGGGCTGCTTGGTGATCGCCTCGGTCAACAGGCCGCCCTGGTCGAAACCGACATAGCCCGGAGGCGCACCGATCAGGCGCGACACGGTGTGACGCTCCATGTATTCGGACATGTCGAAGCGCACCAGCTCGATCCCCATGGCCTTGGCCAATTGCCGTGCCGCCTCGGTCTTGCCGACACCGGTAGGACCGGCAAACAGGAACGAACCGACAGGCTTGTCCGGCGACTTGAGGCCCGCACGCGACAGCTTGATCGCAGTGGACAGCGCGTCGATCGCTGCGTCCTGGCCGAACACGGTGAGCTTGAGGTCGCGCTCCAGGTTACGCAGCAGCTCCTTGTCGGAACTGTTGACGTGTTTTGGCGGAATTCGCGCGATCTTCGCGACAATGTCCTCGACCTGAGGCACGTCGATGCGCTTCACACGCTTCTCGACCGGCTGCAGGCGCTGGTAGGCCCCGGCCTCGTCGATCACATCGATGGCCTTGTCCGGCATGTGCCGGTCATTGATGTAGCGCGACGCCAACTCGGCCGCCGCACGCAGCGCCTCATCGGTGTACTCGATGCCGTGGTGCGCTTCAAAACGCCCCTTGAGCCCGCGCAGGATGCCGATGGTGTCTTCGACCGACGGCTCGGACACGTCGACTTTCTGGAAGCGACGCGCCAGGGCACGGTCTTTCTCGAAGATGCCGCGGAATTCCTGGAAGGTGGTCGAACCGATGCAGCGGATATCACCCGACGACAACAACGGCTTGAGCAGGTTGGAAGCGTCCATCACCCCACCGGATGCCGCACCGGCACCAATGATGGTGTGGATCTCGTCGATGAACAGGATCGCCTGCGGGCGTTTTTTCAGCTCGCCGAGCAGCGCCTTGAAGCGCTTCTCGAAATCGCCACGGTACTTGGTCCCGGCGAGCAACGCACCCAGGTCAAGGGAGTAGACGACACTGTTGGCCAGTAGGTCCGGCACCTGGTTGTCGACGATGCGCTTGGCCAGGCCTTCGGCAATCGCGGTCTTGCCCACGCCCGCCTCACCCACCAGCAACGGGTTGTTCTTGCGACGGCGCGCCAGGATCTGCGCTACGCGCTCAACCTCAAGCTCACGCCCCACCAGCGGATCGATCCGCCCCTGGCGCGCCAGCTCGTTGAGGTTGCTGGCATAGGCATCCAGCGGGTTGCTTGAAGAAGAAGACTCACCGCCCTCGTCGTCCTGCATATCCTGCTCACCCTCGGAATGATCGCCGTGCCCAGGCACCTTGGAGATACCGTGGGCGATGTAGTTGACGACATCGATACGGGCAACGCTCTGCTGCTTGAGCAGGAACACTGCCTGGCTTTCCTGTTCGCTGAAGATCGCCACAAGCACATTGGCGCCTGTGACTTCACGCTTACCGGAGCTCTGTACGTGGAAAACAGCACGTTGCAATACCCGCTGGAAGCCCAGGGTTGGCTGGGTCTCACGGTCCTCGTCATGCACGGGGATCAGTGGCGTGGTGGAGTCGATAAACTCCTGCAGGTCATGCTTGAGCTTGTCGAGGTTGGCGCCGCACGCACGTAGAACCGTGGCGGCAGCTTCGTTATCCAAAAGTGCCAGCAGCAGGTGTTCGACGGTCATGAATTCATGACGCTTCGAACGAGCCTCCTTGAAGGCAAGATTGAGGGTGACTTCGAGCTCGCGGTTTAACATAGCTTCACCTCATACCCAAGTGGTCGGCGTTAACCGTCCTTCTCGATTTCACAGAGTAGCGGATGCTGGCTTTCCCTGGCGTACTGGTTGACCTGCATGGCCTTTGTCTCGGCGATGTCGCGGGTAAACACTCCACATACTGCCCGTCCTTCTGTGTGAACGGCCAGCATTACCTTGGTCGCCAACTCGCGGTTCAGGTTAAAAAACACCTCGAGTACTTCGACCACGAAATCCATCGGTGTGTAGTCATCGTTGAACAAAACCACCTTGTACATCGGCGGCGCCTGTAGAGCAGGCTTGGCCTCCTGAACAGCAATGCCTGCAGAACCGTCGTCATCGTGCTCGTGATCCGGTCGATCCTGATTGAATGTTAGTCGAATCTGGCTGATTGCATGCATGGAAAGAAAGGTTCGTCAGTGGTTCAAATACAGTGGTGGGGGCGACCTGTCAGAATTTCAACTCCGACCGTTCGGTCACCTTGACTATCGGCAAATCGGTGTTACAACCAATAGAACCCACAGTGGGTAAAAAAGGTCCGCGCAGTCAACCTTATTTATTCGGGTTAGGACGGATAAACTGGATGATACTCCAGTGATGGAGTCTGGTGCAGAGGGATATGGGTATGTCTGGCGTCAAGATCAGTGGCAAGGTCAAGTGGTTCAACAATGCCAAGGGATATGGCTTTGTTAATGAAGACGGTAAAACCGAGGACCTTTTTGCGCACTACTCAGCGATTAACATGGATGGGTACAAAACGCTGAAGGCGGGCCAAGCTGTGAGCTTTGAAATCATTCAAGGACCGAAAGGGCTGCACGCCGTGAATATCGGTGCAGTGAAAGAGGCAGCGAAAGCCGAAACGCATGAAAAAAACACGCCATCAACCGCTCATAAAGAAAAGAAACAAACGGCCTGACACCCCGCGAAGCGAGTGACATGTGATAAAAAAACCGGCCCCCCGATCGACTTGGGTTGGCCGGTTTTTTGTACCAGGCTTTTACATATGCGAAATCAACGCATCCCCAAAGCCCGACGACGACACCAGCTTCGCCCCTTCCATCAAACGCTCGAAGTCATAGGTCACAGTCTTGGCCGAGATAGCGCCGTTGGTGCCCTTGATGATCAGGTCGGCCGCCTCGGTCCAGCCCATATGACGCAGCATCATTTCCGCCGACAGAATCAATGACCCCGGGTTGACCTGGTCCTTGCCCGCATACTTGGGCGCAGTGCCGTGGGTCGCCTCGAACATGGCCACGGTGTCGGACAGGTTGGCACCCGGCGCAATCCCGATACCGCCCACCTCTGCCGCCAGGGCGTCGGACAGGTAGTCGCCGTTCAGGTTGAGGGTCGCGATCACGTCATACTCGGCCGGACGCAACAGGATCTGCTGGAGCATGGCATCGGCGATGGCATCCTTGACCACTACATTCTTGCCGGTCTTCGGGTTCTTGAACTGCATCCACGGGCCGCCATCCAGCAGGGTCGCACCGAATTCTTCAGCCGCCACTTCGTAGGCCCATTCCTTGAAGGCCCCTTCGGTGAACTTCATGATGTTGCCTTTGTGCACGATGGTCAGCGAGTCGCGGTCGTTATCCACTACATATTGCAGGGCCTTGCGCGCCAGGCGCTTGGTGCCTTCCAGCGATACCGGCTTGATCCCAATGCCGCAATCCTGGTCGAAACGAATCTTGGTGACGCCCATTTCCTCCTTGAGGAACTTGATGACCTTGGTCGCTTCCGGCGAGCCGGCCTTCCACTCGATCCCGGCGTAAATGTCTTCGGAGTTTTCGCGGAAGATGGTCATGTCCACGTCGCCTGGTTTCTTGACCGGGCTGGGCACACCTTCGAACCAGCGCACCGGGCGCAGGCAGACGTAGAGGTCGAGTTGCTGGCGCAGGGCCACGTTCAGCGAACGAATGCCACCCCCTACCGGAGTGGTCAGCGGGCCCTTGATGGACACCACGTAATCCTTGACCGCATCCAGGGTTTCCTGGGGCAGCCAGGTGTCCTGGTCGTAGACCTGGGTCGCTTTCTCGCCGGCGTACACCTCCATCCACGAGATCTTGCGCTTGCCGCCGTAGGCCTTTTCAACAGCTGCGTCGACCACCTTGATCATCACCGGGCTGATGTCGACGCCAATACCGTCACCTTCGATATACGGGATGATCGGTTGGTCAGGAACATTGAGAGAATGGTCTGCATTGACGGTGATTTTGTCGCCGACTGCCGGAACCTGAATCTTCTTGTATCCCATGCTGAACTCCATCTATGGATTGAACATCTGGCTGCGTTCGAGCCTACTCCAGATAAATGGCGACTGAAACCTCGCGCCATGCTCATTTGCATCGAAAACAGCATAAATTGTCGCCTACAAGCCTGAAAGCAAAGGGAAAAGCGCCAATCTTGAGCACTTCGTGCGACTTTAGGCGTAACCCGGCACCTGCGACCTTTAGACCAATGGACGACACACCTTTTGTATGAAGGCTCGGCGTAAGCATAGCGACCTATGTATAATGCCGCCGCTGACCAAAGAGTCACGATGGCAGACCGCTCTGGAACAGGGCCCTCCGCTACAAAGCAGGACTAATACAATAGTCCACCCGCTTGACGCTCGACTGATGCAACCCAACATCACCGCGAAGAAACCTCGACCTTTCGCTCATGGATGACTTTGAACGAACGCGCTCCACCCGGCGCATCTCGAGTTTCTGCGCACGCTTTCAGCAAAGAAGAGAGTTAATCCGAATATGCCCACCCGCTCGAAGATCATCTACACCTTCACCGACGAAGCCCCAGCCCTCGCCACCTATTCACTGCTGCCTATCGTAGAGGCCTTCACCGCTTCCGCTGATATTGCCGTGGAAACCCGCGACATCTCCCTCGCAGGGCGCATCCTCGCAAGCTTCCCCGAGCAACTGGGCACCAAGGCCGTACCGGACCACCTCGCCGAACTGGGCGACCTGGCCGTTACCCCTGAAGCCAACATCATCAAGCTGCCTAACATCAGTGCCTCGACCCCGCAACTGCAAGCCGCGATCAAGGAACTGCAGGCCCAGGGCTATGCCCTGCCGGACTACCCGGAAACCGTAACCACCGACGCGGAAAAAGAAACCCGTGCACGTTACGACAAGGTCAAGGGCAGCGCCGTGAACCCGGTACTGCGCGAAGGCAACTCCGACCGCCGCGCGCCGCTGTCGGTCAAGAACTACGCTCGCAAGCACCCGCACAAGATGGGCGCCTGGGCTGCGGACTCCAAGTCCCACGTTGCCCACATGAGCAACGGCGACTTCTACGGCAGCGAAAAAGCCGTGCAGATCGAAGCCGCTGACGCGGTCAAGATCGAGCTGGTCGCCCAGGACGGCACCACCACCGTCCTGAAAGAAAAGACCACCGTCAAGGCCGGCGAAATCATCGACAGCGCGGTACTGAGCAAGAACGCCCTGCGCAGCTTCATCGCCGCTGAAATCGAAGATGCCAAGAAACAAGGCGTGCTGCTGTCGGTCCACCTGAAAGCCACCATGATGAAGGTCTCCGACCCGATCATGTTCGGCCAGATCGTTGCCGAGTTCTATAAAGACGCCCTGGCCAAGCACACAGACGTGCTGGCACAGATCGGCTTCAACCTGAACAACGGCATCGGCGACCTGTACGCCCGCATCAAGGCCCTGCCGGCCGAGCAACAAGCCCAGATCGAAGCTGACATCCAGGCGGTCTACGCCGCTCGTCCTTCCCTGGCGATGGTCAACTCCGACAAAGGCATTACCAACCTGCACGTGCCGAGCGACGTCATCGTCGACGCCTCGATGCCGGCCATGATCCGTGACTCCGGCAAGATGTGGGGCACCGACGGCCAACTGCACGACACCAAGGCCGTGATCCCGGATCGCTGCTACGCCACCATCTACCAGGCGGTGATCGAAGAGTGCAAGGCCAACGGCGCCTTCGACCCTACCACCATGGGCAGCGTGCCGAACGTTGGCCTGATGGCGAAAAAAGCCGAAGAGTACGGCTCCCACGACAAGACCTTCCAGGTCAAGGCTGACGGCGTCGTCCGCGTGACCGACAGCAAGGGCAACCTGCTGATGGAACAGAAAGTCGAAGCCGGCGACATCTTCCGCATGTGCCAGACCCAAGACGCGCCGATCCAGGATTGGGTCAAGCTGGCCGTCAACCGTGCCCGCGCCAGCAACACCCCGGCCATCTTCTGGCTGGACCCCAAGCGCGCGCACGACGGCGTCGTGGTCGAGAAAGTCCAGGCCTACCTGAAAGACCACAACACCGAAGGCCTGGACATCCGCATCATGTCACCGGTCGACGCGATGAAGTTCACCCTGGAACGTACCCGCAAGGGCCTCGACACCATCTCGGTGACCGGCAACGTGCTGCGTGACTACCTGACCGACCTGTTCCCGATCATGGAACTGGGCACCAGCGCCAAGATGCTGTCCATCGTACCGCTGATGAATGGCGGTGGCCTGTTCGAAACCGGCGCCGGCGGCTCGGCACCGAAGCACGTACAGCAACTGCTGGAAGAAAACTTCCTGCGTTGGGACTCCCTGGGCGAGTTCCTGGCCCTGGCCGCTTCCCTCGAGCATTTGGGTGTGACGTACAACAACCCGAAAGCCCTGGTACTGTCCAAGACCCTGGACCAGGCCACCGGCCAGTTCCTCGACAACAACAAGTCGCCATCGCGCAAAGTCGGCAACATCGACAACCGCGGCAGCCACTTCTACCTGGCGCTGTACTGGGCCCAGGCCCTGGCCGCCCAGACCGAAGACACGGCACTGCAAGGCCAATTCGGCGAACTGGCCAAGACCCTGGCCGCGAACGAAGCAACCATCGTTGCCGAGCTCAATGCCGTACAGGGCAAGCCAGTGGACATCGGCGGCTACTACGCGCCGAACCCGGAGCTGACCAGCAAGGCCATGCGCCCAAGCAACACCCTCAACGCGGCGATTGCCAAGTTGAAGTAAGGTTGTAAGGATGCAAAGAAGCCCCGGCCCTGCGCCGGGGTTTCTGTTTCTACCGCTCAACAGAAGAAACCGGATTCAATGTGGGAGAGTGCTTGCCCCTCTCACACTGGCCGCAATTCTGCCCAAACACCGCGTCATATCTTGAATCGAGCCCCCCCCCATGACCTGGCAACCCCACATCACCGTCGCCACCATCGTCGAAGACAACGGCAAATTCCTGATGGTCGAAGAGCTCAAGGGCGGCCGCGCCGTGCTCAACCAGCCCGCCGGCCATCTCGACCCGC